>Ga0070741_10000196_pt1 | contig 226941 bp, 190 predicted proteins | sample Coa_R1_4_FD_66440 | JGI IMG/M metagenome (GOLD analysis project Ga0070741, IMG submission 66440) | Surface soil microbial communities from Centralia Pennsylvania, which are recovering from an underground coalmine fire - Coalmine... | ecosystem: Environmental > Terrestrial > Soil >...
TGGGAAGCACGCGCGACCGATACGAACAAGTACAACGCAGCGGGCGTCACGCTGCCCACCACGTCAGTCACACTGGCACAGCTTCAGAACGGTCTGCAGCCGACTTACATCAAGCAGCTGCCGGCGAAGGACGGTTGGAGCAACAACTGGGAGTTTGCGGCTGACCAGTCATGGGGCGGCGCAACGGCCGCTCAGATCTACATGGTCCGTTCATACGGCAAGGACGGCGCAGCGGATACGCCGGTCGCCGGACCCACTACCAGCTTCAACTCCGACATCATCTACTCGAACGGCTCGTTTGTTCAGTATCCGGAAGGCGTGCAGCAGTAAGCCGCATCCCAGCTCTGAACCAAAAAGGGCGCCCGACAGGCGCCCTTCTTGTTTTACGAGTGCAAGGTCTTGATCACCGAATTCATGCTCGCATAGAGCCGTTCGTGATACCCGTGCGCATCGCGATAGATCTGCGGAAACGCGGGAAGATCCTTCAGCGCCACGACGAGATTGACTCCGTAAAGGAACGCCGCATTTCCATCGAGCGTCCGGAGATTGTCCGCAAAGAGAATGAAGAACGCCCTGCGCCGATCCGCCGGTGTCATCGAGATCAGCGGCTGCATCGACTCCAGCGGCGGAGGGCTCATCTGCGGCGGATTGATCATCACCACCTGCGGATACTCCTGCATGTAGAAGTCGCGCGCTTCCTGCGCGGTCGCAAAGTACACCGGCATGAAACCGATCAACTTCGCCGCCTGGCGGAGATTCGCGTTGTCATTCCCCACCAGCACCGCTTTCGATCCGAACCCGTCGTGGTCGTCCTCATGACGCTCGGCCGCGCTTCCGTTCTCAGGAGGAGGAGCAGCAGCAGCGGGAACGCTCGGAGCCGGCTCAGCCTCCTCTGCTCCTCCGGCCAGCTTCCGGCGGTCGATGCTCAGCTTGGTCTTGCAGACCGGACATGGAAAGGACACTTCCTTGTCGGGCAGCTTCGTTTCATCGAGTGAAAGCGGCTTCTGACAGTTCGTGCAGACGATCCTGATCATGGTCGAAATTACTCCAGCATCGACATCATCGACGAGTCTTCTTCATTCTTCTTCTCCGGCTCATCGGTTAGCCGCAGCGCGAGATTCGTCGGATTCGACGCATAGGCGAGTGCCGTCTCTTTCGAGATCGTCCCCGCGTTCCACAGCTTTTCGATCTCATCATCGAACGTCTGCATCCCGTCGACGGAGCCGTCGTGCATGGCATCCGTCAGCGAGCGCCCCTCGGTTTCGCCTTTGAGAACGTAGTCGCGCGTACGCATCGTCGACTTCAGGATCTCGAGCGCGGCGACACGCCCGCCGCCGACTTTCGGCAGCAGCCGTTGGGAGATCACGTAGCGGAACGACTGCGAGAAGCGCGTCCGCACCTGCGGCTCCTGATCCTTGGGAAAGACGCCGACGATACGGTCGACCGTCTTCGCCGCGTCGATCGTATGCAGCGTCGACAGCACGAGGTGGCCCGTTTCCGCGGCTTCCATCGCGATCTCGATCGTCTCCACGTCGCGCATCTCGCCGATGAGGATGACCTTGGGCGCCTGACGCAGTGCCGCGCGCAGTGCCAGCGAGAACGTCTTCGTATCGCTTCCCACCTCGCGCTGGTTCACCGTCGACTTGACGTGACGGTGCATGTACTCCACCGGATCTTCGATCGTGATGATGTGATACGCGTAGTCGTGATTGATCTGATTGATGATCGCGGCGAGCGTCGTCGACTTGCCGGAGCCCGTCGGCCCGGTCACGAGCACGATGCCGTTCTTCAGCAGCGGCACGTTGTGAAGCTCCTGCGGCATCCCCAGCTTCTCCAGCGTCGGAATGCCCTCGGGAATCACGCGCAGAACGATCGCGTAGGTGCCACGCTGCGAGAAGATGTTGACGCGGAAGCGCGTCTTCATCGGAATCGAGTACGAGAGGTCGACCGAGCCGTTCACCATCAGCGTGCGCGTCAGTTCCCGGTCGCCGCGAAGCATGTGCATCGCGATCATCTCGGTCTGATAAGGCGTCAGGCGCGGGAGTCCGGGGAAATTCACCGGCGTCAACTGGCCATCGATTTCCACCTGCGGCTGACGCCCGACGGAGAAGTTGAGGTCCGACACGCGGTCAGACATCTTGAGCATCGCCTCGAGGATGGCGTCGAGATTGAAGTTCTTCATATGGAAGGCCTCAGCGACATTGTAGTTAGAATCCACCCGTGTCGATCATCGGAATCGATCTCGGCGCCAGGAGAATCGGAATCGCGGTTTCGGATTCAGGCATCATGGCGACGCCTCACTCAGTCATGCGCAACGAAGGAGACGTCATCGAAAAGCTCTCGCGCCTCGGCCAGCAGCTCGAGGCCGAGACCTTCGTCGTCGGCGTACCGCGCCGTCCCGGTGCCAGCGAACAACGCTTCCACGACTTCGCGGAGCGGCTGCGGCAAAAGACCTGCAAAGAAGTCGTTCTTTGGGATGAATCGCTGAGCACGGTGGAGGCTGCCGAGCAGCTCCGAACCACAGGCCGCAGCCGGCGCGATTCCCAGCAAGTCATCGATATGCATGCAGCAGCAGTGATTCTTCAGTCGTGGCTCGATGATCGCGCCAGGAGGACGTCATAGCCTCGCGCGGCCGGGCACGCCGAGGATGCGGCAAGGCGCTGCAATCGCTCGGAACGATTCTGCTGTTCGGCGTGCTTCTTCTCATCGCCGGCGGCTGGTTCTTCATCCGCGCGCTCACCTCTCCCTACAAGGGCTTCGAGGAGCCGAAGAAGGATGTCGAAGTGCGCCACGGCCTCCGAACCTCGACGATTCTCCGCCACCTGCAGGCCGCGGGAGTGATTCGCGATCCCTACGTACCGCTCATCTACATGAAGCTTGTGCGGCGCAATGACTCGCTCAAAGCAGGCGTGTATGAATTCGACAAGCCGCTCTCCGCAGCACAGGTTCTCGAAAAACTGATTCGCGGCGACGTCATCCTGCGAAGCGTCACCGTGCGCGAAGGACTCGACCGGTTTGCCGTCGCTCACCTCTTCGTCGCTGAGCGATTCGGCACGCAACAGCTCTGGGACAAGCTGACCGCCGACACGGAATTGATTCGCGACATCGCTCCCGAAGCGAAGTCGCTCGAGGGATATCTCTTCCCCGACACCTACAAGTTCAACCCGGGAACGCCGCCCGCGGTGATCGTCAAGGCGATGGTCGAGAACTTCCGGAAGCATTTCAGCGGAGAGATGGCGTACATCACGACCGGTCTCGACGTGCACAAGACCGTGACGCTCGCCTCGATCGTGGAGACCGAGGCGAAGCTGCCGGCGGAGAGGCCGCTGGTGGCTGCGGTGTACCTCAACCGGCTCCAGCGCCACATGCTTCTCGGTGCGGATCCAACGGTCATCTACGCGCTGAAGCTCGCCGGCCGGTGGGATGGCAACATCCATAAGGCCGATCTGCAGATCGAGTCGCCGTACAACACCTATCGCTTCCCCGGCCTGCCGCCGGGTCCGATCGCGAATCCCGGAATCGCCTCGCTTCGCGCGGCGGCTGCACCTGCCTCGACGGGCTATCTCTATTTCGTCGCACGCCACGATGGCTCCCACGCCTTCTCCTCGACCCTCGCCGAGCACAACAAAAACGTCGAGATCTATCAGCGGCAGTGGTATCGGGACCGGCAGCAGGCAACAGGCACCGGGCAGCAGGGCGGAACGCCGTAAAAAACCTCAAGACGGTATTTCTCCCCGCTCCCTGTTGCCGCGGTCTTCTCTGCTATCCTTTCGGGATTCCAGCAAACCCCTGGGGGTCCGTTTCACACTATGGCCGCGAAGAACAAGCCGTACGAACAGTTCGGTCAGTACATACTCTTCAAGAAACTCGAGAGTGATCCCCTGGGAGAGCTCTGGCGCGCGGGGCGAATCGACGGTAGCCAGCTCGGGCCCATCGTCGCACTGCGCAAGTTGACGGGCGGCGATCGCGCAGCATTGACGCAGAGCGTGGCCGTCGCGCACAACATCGTTCCGCAGCTCACCGGCGTGACGTTTGCGCGCAATCAGGTGATCGACGTCGCGGGAGAGATTCCGTACATCGCTCACGACTACGCGGGCGGCCGTTCGCTGCGGCACATCATGAATCGCGCGCGCGGGGGGCAGGGACTCACCCCGAATCCTCTGCCGCTCGATCAGGCGATTGTGATCGCGGAGAGAGTGGCGCTATGCCTCGCGACGACGGCCGAGCTGCGCAACGGCGAAGGAGCGCGGCTCGCACATGGCGCACTCATTCCGCAGTTCATCTGGATCGATGATGGTGGCGAGATTCGCGTTGCCGGTCAGCAGCTTGGGCGCGGCCTCGTCGCGTCATTCAAGGATGCGAAAGTCTCCAACGACATCGGCCGCTATTTCCCGCCCGAGTACCGCAACTCGGGGGAGACGACCAAGACCACCGATATCTTCTCCATGGGTGCGATCCTCTATCTGCTGGTGACAGGAGTCGAGCCGCCGGACGCGGTCACCAGCAGCGCCTTCGCGCAGACGGTCGGCGCGGCGCGTACTGCGAGCGGCTCGCCGCTTCCCGATGACATCCGCACGATTCTGACGAAGTCGCTCGATCCAGATCCGAATGGCCGGTACGCGTCGATGAGCGACATGAAGCAGGCCATCGCCGCGCTCGCCGCGAGCGGCAAGTATTCGGCGACGACGTTCAACCTCGCGTTCTATCTCAGCAACCTGCTGAAGAAGGAGATGGAGAGCGAGGCGATCGATCGCGACAAGGAATCGAAGGTCAATGTCGCAGCGTATGTCGAAGCGCCGGCGGCAGCCGCGCCGCGCGCTGCCGCTCCCGCCGAAGCAGCGCGTCCGCTGCACGAAACGCCGATGTTCGGCTCGATGACGGAACAACCGAAGAAGAGCAAGGCACCGCTCGCGATCGCTGCGGCCGTGCTCGTCGCAGCAGGCATCGGCGGCGCCGTCTTCATGACGAGCAGGAAGGCGGCTCCGGCGCAGGCGAAACCTGTGCAGGCAGCGGCCATTCCGGCCGCGCCGAAACCAAAGATCGAACTGCAGCCCGTCGTCGCCCAGGCGTCGACCTCCACCGCTCCGGCGACATCGACGGCCGATCAGCAGAAGGCCTTCGAAGATGCCGTCAAAGCGAAATACCAGGAAGAGCTGATGAAACTGCAGGCCGACTACACGAAGCGCCTGCAGCAGTCGCAATCCAAGAACGCACCGTTGCCTGCCGCGGCCGCCGCGCCTGCTCCCGCAACTCCGGCGCCGGCCTCCGACGACAAGACACCATCCGCCGCGGCGCTCGACGCCCAGCGGCAGCCCGCTCCGCAACCGGCGGCATCGCAGCCTGCGGCGCAGCCGGCGGTCGCAGCAGCCCAACCAGCCGTTGCAGCACCGGTCACCGCACAGGTGGCGACGGTTCGTGAAGGCGATGTCATCGACGTCAACGAGCTCGATGCCGTGCCGCGCGCCCTCACCGTGATCCGCCCCGTCTACTCCCCCATCGCACAAAGGCAGCGGATCGAAGGAACTGTCCTCCTCACCGCACTGATCTCGGAGACCGGTCAGGTGATGGACGTCAAGGTCCTCAAGGGTGTCGGCTTCGGCCTCGATGAAGCCGCGACCCGAGCCATGCGCAGCACCCGCTTCTCCCCCGGAATGAAGGACGGGAAGCATGTGAAGACCTGGTTCCCGCAATCGATCACGTTCAAGCTATAGAAGCAGTGACGAGTGATGAGTGACGAGTGATGAGTAAAGACTCTTCACTCTTCACTCTTCACTCTTCACTCTTCACTCTTCACTGCCCCGCGCCGCACTCTATGCCGTTCAGGCGCAAGCCCAGCTCGCGAGGATCGCCCGCGTTCTGCACGACACGATCGGTCTCGATCACGAGCTCGCGCGGCGATTGCACCGCGTAGGTCCGCGGAAACTCCGATGACGCGGGCAGGCGGTCGAGGCGGCGCCCGTCGGCGAACATCGTGATCGACGCGGTCCGATCGGGAGCATAGAAGTCGATCGAGAGCGACCGGCACGGAGCCGTGATCGTGATCCGCGATCGCGATCTCATCCAGCGCCAGACTTCCTTCCGATCGGACTCCATCCCATACCAGCCGTCGCCGAAGATGAACGGCGAGACCGCCGGCGATATGGACACTTCGAAGTAGCGCCGCCGCGCAAGATTCCAGAGATGCCCATGCAGGCGTGAGAACGTGATGACACCTCTTCCCTCGCGGAGAAGCACGTCTCCATCTGCCGCGCTCCAGACTCCTGTTCGCAGAGTCTTCTCCGGCGCCAGCACCTCCGCGAATGCCGTCAGCCCGGGCTCCGCGCACACCGCACCGGTCGTATGTTCCCGCAGCCACATCGCGGCGGCGAAAGGCGGCGATACGGTCGAATGCACGATCTGAAGCGCAGGCCAGGTCCAGACGATCATCAGCCCCACGTAGATCGCGGCAAACGCGTATCGGCCCCGGCGTCCCATGGCCGCGAGTCCTTCGGCTGCCAGCATCGCGAAGAGCGGCGCATAGCCGACTGCGAAACGGCTCACGCTGAAGCGGTCGAGCATCAGCCACGCGATCAGACAGAAGGGCCCGAACGCAGCCAGCGCCATGAGCGCCGCCCGCCGGTGCCGGAGCAGCGCGACGGCCGCCAGCACGGACGTCACGGCATTGATCAACTGCGCCCGATACGGCCTGATGAAGAAATCGTCGACGAGGTGCGTCAGTGGAGGGCGATTCGGACTCGTCCAGGCATCGACGCGCGAAAGGTATTCGCGGTGCCGCCTCAGCGCCTCGGCGAACACAGCCCAACCACCCGTTGCAGCAATCGCAGCCCCATAGCTCGCGACCACGATCGACGCGGTGAGAAGGACCGGTCCGATCGCGCGCATGCGGTGGCGAGCGATGGCCAGCAGGAACGGCACGGCGACGATGACGAGGTTCTGCGGCCGGATGCCGATCGCGATTCCGGCCGCGATTGCACCGCCGTACATCGCCAGACGTTCGCTCCGCAACAGCAGCGCGATCGCGATGACGACTGCGGTCATCGAAGGCACGTCGCTCAGCGCCGTCCCGCCGTAGAACCAGACGTTCGGGAAAAATGCCAGCACGATGCCCGCCGTGAGCGCCGTCGCAAACTCGGCACCTGCGGCGAGCGCGAACGCGGTCATCGCCGGCACGATCAGCACCGCTGCCGCGAGACTCACTGCCTGCAACGCGTGAAACGAGTCAAGACCGGCGATCTGCAGCAGCTTCGCCGCGCCGATGAACAGCGGAAATCCGGGCGGATGCGGATGGTGCGCCGCGACATCAAAATGACGCAGCGCGAGAATGAACTGCGCCTCGTCCCAATCCCAGAACGTGCGGGACAACGCCGGCCATCGCGATACAGCCACGATCGCCGTCGCGATCGCAACCGCAAGACCCTGCCGTCGGGTCACTGTGTCTCCGCCGGACGCCACGACAACGTCAGCAACTGCAGCCCGAGATCGCGAGCATCCCCGCCCTTGTGCAGCGCGGACGGATTCACGACTTCATCGACGTCGATCGTGACCTCGTTGCGCACGCCGTTGCGCGAAGGGACGACCCAGCGTTTTTCCATCGCCGCATCGGCGGAAAACCGTTCGATCATCACGCCATTGAACATGATGGTAATCACCGGCTTCCTCGGTTCCGAGTCGAGAGGAACGTTGAACTTCATCGACAGCTCACCGTTTCCTCCAATCGCCGGAACGTACAGCGTCGAGTGCCGCCCCATCCAGCGCCACGCAGACGCCGGATCGCCTTCCTGGCCATACCATCCATCGGCGAACGCGACCGACGAGCTCAAGGGGCGGACGAAGACATCGAAGTACCGCTTGCGCGAGATCGACCAGAGGTGACCCCGAGGCCGTGTGAAATTGAGTCCGTCCTTCGCATTCGTGACGCCTTCGCTGATCAGCCAGCAGTGACTCACATCTCCCAGCGACAGCGGCGAAAAGTTGTCTACGACTGCCACCTGCCGGTAGTCCTTCAGCAGATACTCCGCCCACGGCCCCATGCTTCCGTGAACGTAGAGCGTCGTCGTTGCGCGATCGAGATGCCGGTGAATCCAGCGTTCCGCTTCAATGACCGGCGCGTCGTGAACGCGCACTTCACGCAGCGCAGAAGCAGACCATCGGATGAGACGCGTCACGATGAGCGCGCAGACGAGGCATTGCAATGCGATCGCGGCAATCGCTGAGCGCCGCTCGACAGCAGCAGCGATCCAGCGCAAACCCTCCGCACAACAGATCATGAGCAATGCCATCGACGTGGTTGCATAACGCCCGCCGGCCTCCGTGTTCAACATGAACATCGAGAAGAGAACGAAAGGGCCGAAGATCACCAGAGCCTCTCGCACTGGCCGGCGGAATCTCAGTAAGCCGGCGAGCGCGATGGCCGCGATGATCCCGGAGATCCTTCCCGCCTCGTACGGATCGAGCAGCATCGCCCAGTATGTGCGATACCAGACGGGCCGCTCGGGATTCATGTACGAATCGACCTTCATCACATATTCGCCATGCATCTTCACGGCGGTCCGATAAGCATCGAAGCCGGTCATCAGCGCCGCGCCGAAGAAAAATCCCCCGACCACGAGCACGAGAATCGCCGCACCGAAAATCGGATCGAGCTTCCGCTCTTTCCACCTCGGCCACGATGCCGCGAGCCAGGGATAAATGCCGAGGAGGACGTTCTGCGGCCGCATGACGCAGGCCGCGGCCATCAGAACGCAGCCTGCGAAATACGCAGCGCGGCTTCTCCTCCCACGCAGCAGCAGTGCGATCCCGAACAGCAGCATCGCCAGCGCCGGGATGTCGCTGAACGCCGTTCCGCCGTAGAACCAGATGTTCGGCGCGAAGCACGTCAGGAGTGCCGCGATCATCGCCGGCACTGCTTCCATCCGCAGCTCGCGGGCGACGAAGTAGACGCCGGGAAAGATCGTCATCGAACAGAGGAGATTGATGGCGCGCAGCGCGCGGAAGTCGTCGTGCACGAAGAGGCGGAAGAAACGGCCGAGAACGACGTAGAGCGGGAATCCGGGCGGATGAGGATGATGCGCCGCGACATTGAAGTCGTGCAGCGACAGGCAGAAGAGCGTCTCATCCCACTCCCAGAGGCTGTGCGCGGCAGCCAGCAGGCGAGTGAGAGCGACAGCGAGGGCGAGCGTGACGAAGAGGAGTCGGGTCTGGCGAGCGGACAAGCGGCACCATTCTCGCAAAATTGCCCCGCATCATGCCTGCAAAGGGAGTGCGGAGGCGCTGGTATCTCGACCTGCATGGAATCCGCCGCGAAGGATCGAAAGAAGCCGGCTTCACCTACCGCCATGCGGATGAACGGCCCGTCGAGGACGGCAAAGTTCTCGCCCGCATTCAGAAGCTTCGCATTCCTCCCGCGTGGAAAGACGTGCGGATCGCACGCGGAGAGAATGCTCCGCTGCAGGCCGTCGGCGTCGACAGCAAAGGACGGACGCAGTACCTCTACCATCCACGCTTCCGCGCACAACGCGAGGAAGCGAAGTTTCGCCATGTCGTCGAATTCGGCGAGAAGCTGCCGAAGCTTCGGGCGCGCGTTCGCGCCGATCTGCAGCGCGGCACACTCGACCGCGAGCGCGTGCTCGCGGCGATGATCCGCCTCATCGATCAGGCCTTCTTCCGCATCGGCAATGACAAGAGCGCCGCGCAGGAATCGACGTACGGTCTGAGCACCGTGCTCGGGCGCCACGTCGAGATCGATGGTGACGTGGTCCGCTTCGATTACATCGGCAAATGGAAGAAGCAGAACAAGCGGACGATTCGCGATGCCGAGGTGGCGAAGCTCGCGGCGACGCTCAAGAAGATGAAGGGGGGAGAGCTCTTCAAATTCATCAGCAACGGACGCGTGATCGACGTGAAGGACCGCCACGTCAACGACTACATCCAATCGATCATCGGCCCGGATTTCACGGCGAAGGATTTCCGGACGTGGGCCGGCACCCTGCTCTGCTCCATCGCGCTCGCGATGCAGGGCGAAGCGGCATCGAAGATGGAGCGGAAGCGGAAGATTCGCAAGGCGATCACAGCGACCGCGGAACAACTCGGCAACACGCCGGCGGTCTGCCGCAAGTCGTACGTCTGTCCGCGCCTGCTCGACGACTATCTGGAAGGCCGCACGTTCGAATCGCTGCGCAAGACGCGGCGCGGAAGCCCGGTCGTACGCGTCGGACTTTCAAAAGAAGAGAAAGCGCTGCTGAAGTTTCTGCGCGAAACGATTGCGGACCGCAGGCGCTCCCCTCGCGCCGCGTAACTCCTCCGCCGCAAGGCGGGGCGCGGGCCCGCGCAACCGCGAGCCCGCGATGGATCTAGAACGTCTCGCCGATCCAGAACTCCGTCTTCGTCTTGCCCACCGTGTGCTTGCCATCGAAGCGGCGTGCAAAGTCCCAGTGCAGTTCCAGGCCGAGGAAGTTGAACGAGAACCCGTATCCGAGTGAGGCCTTGCCGTCGACCAGGCGATGGTTCTGCGCGAAGTTGAACGGTTGTCCCTTGAAGTTCGCCGCGCCGATGTCGAAGAAGAGATTTCCGCGCACCTGCTGGAAGACCATGATCGGCGTGGCCAGCACATCGACCAGCGGGAATCGGTACTCGAAATTCGCAAACGCGGCTCGCGTTCCGATCAGCGAACGGAAGTCATAGCCGCGCAGCGTGTTCAGTCCGCCGAAGTAGTAGAAGTTCGGCAGATTGCCGGTCGAATAGCCTGCAAAGAGGCGCGCGGCGAGCAGCGAGCGCGACGTCACCTGCACGTACTTGCGCGCGTCGACCGTGACGTCCTGCGACAGCGTGCCGTGGTTCTTCATGTCGGGCGCATAGGTGAAGGACAGATCGTAGCGATGTCCCGCGATCGGGCCGAACTGGCGGAAGATCGTCGTGTCGCCGCTGAAGTCGGAGGTGACCAGTGGGAAGTTGTCGCGGCGATTGAAGATCGTGATACCGACGGTTCCGTCGCTCAGCGGCACCAGCGTCGGATAGTTGATCTCGCGGCTCTCGTATCCGCTGCCGACATCGATGCGGTGATAACGCGTGAAGGGATAGCTGATCAGGCCGATCGCACCGGTCTCGCGATAGATCTGATGCCGGTCGAGCGTGAACGAATCCTGAGCAGAGGTCGAATAGAACGAGCGGTTGTCGAAGACACGGACGCCCCAGTTCATCCGGTGCTGCAGGTCGAAATAGAGGAAGTCGAAGTTCGAGAACGACGAAACCGAATCGAGAGACGCGATGAAACGCCGCCCGCCGAGCATGTCGCTCATGTAGATGACGGAGCGCGACACGATCAACTGATCGGAGCTGATGCCTGCATTGACTTCGACATCATCGACGAACAGCTTGCGGCTGCGCGCGGACTCGATCTTCTCCGGATCGATCGCCACCTCCACCGGCGGCTGGAACGCCGCCCGCGCCTCGGCCTGCAGCGGCGCGGATGGCAGCGCAATCTTCTCCGCCGGGTGCAACGGCTTGTCAGTCGGCGTCGAGAAAAGCTGCCAGCGATGTTTGTAGTACGAGGAGAAAACCATCTTCTCCTTGTTGTTCGTGCCGGTGAAGACCACCGGAGTGAAGCAGCCGCCCACGACATCGGTGTACTGGATGACGTCGCCCGTCTCGAGATTCAGCGAGTAGATGTTGTAGGCGGCGAAGTTCGTCGGATCGGGAGGCGGCGTATCGCCCTGGCGCTTTGCCTTGTCCTCCGCAGCCTCCAGGATCCTCGATGCCTCTTCGATATTTCTTCCCGTCTGTTTGTCCGATGAGAAGAAGATGCGTTTCCCGTCCGGAGCGAAGTAGGCGTCGATGTCGTTCCACTGTCCCGTCGTGAGCTGATAGCGCTCCGAGGGATTCTCCAGATTCAGCTTGAAGAGCTTCGCGTAACCGCCGACGACCGAGGAGTAGACGAGCCACTTGCCATCGCGCGAGAACACGGGAGAGGCGTCGAAGAACTTGTCGTTCGTCAGATTCGTGACTGCGCCGCTTTCGAGATCGAAGAGGAAGATGTCGGGCTGGTTGCCGAGGAATCCGGAGAACGCGATCTTGCGGCCGTCGGGTGAATAGGCCGGGTTGAGCTGCTGCTCGACCTTCATCGGAATCGACTTGATCAGCGTGCCGGTCAGCGGATGAATGATGAGCAGGTTGCGGCCGCGCTCCTTCTTCGCGAACACCGCGATCTGATCGCCATTCGGCGCCCACGCGATGTCGCGCCCCATCACCGGCCCCACCGTGAACGCCTGCACGATCGGATATTCGTATTTGCTGGTGAATCCCGGCGTCAGGTTCTTCAGCAGTTTCCTCTCCGGGATGTTGAAGACGGCGATGTCGACGTCGTCGTTGTAGTCGGTGAAGCCGGCCAGAAGATCGCCGGACGGCGAAGGCACGGGCGAGATCTCGTCGCTCGGAATCTCCGGGCGGATCTTGAACGGGTCGCCGTACTCGATCGGCTCACCCTTGGCGACGAGCGCCGGCAGATACTGCTTGCGCAGCCACGTCCGGAAGTGCGTGTCGAATTCGTCGGGAGCGACATCGAACGCGCGCTTCAACGCCTTGTCGACGGAGCTGCCGAGCGTGTTTCGATATTCGTAGATGAAGTCGCGGATCCCCTCCCATCCGTACTTCGCCTGGATGTACTTGAACACCGCATGTCCGAATCGATATGCGAAATAGCCCTGCGGATTCTTGGTGATCGCCGGGATGTCGTCGTTGACCACCGCATCGCGAAGCACCATGCGGTCCTTCGAGTCCTCATCGCTGGCCATGAACGACGCGAGGCCTTCCATCAGCCACGTCGGCGGATTCGCCGTCAGCGTCTTGCCGAGTTTCCCCTGAAAGAGAATTTCGTACTCGAAGATGTGCGTCAGCTCGTGCTGGATGACCTGCGCGTTCTTCTCATCCGTGTTGTCGATCGGCACGACCATGCGGTTGCGCGCCGGCTCCGCGAATGCGCCGACCCCTTCCGGGATGAAGTTGAGATCGACGTTGGTCTGTTCGAACGCCGAGTGCGTCGCGTAGAAGATGAGCGGGATCTTCTTCGAGATCTGGTAGTTGAACTTGCGCGAGAGATCGTCGTACGCACTCTCGGCGGCATCGGCGACCTTCTGCAGCGACGGCTTCTCTTCGTCGTAGAAGTACACGTCGAAATGCGTGGAGTGGTAGATGTTCCAGTTGAAGCGGTCGTAAACGATCTTGTTCTGACCAAACGGATAGGCGGGCACAGCCGCGAGGACAATGACAAACAGCGCGATGAGACGCTTCACGATGCCTCCCGATGCAGCTCTATTCAGTAAAGACGTAGCGGCTGGCCGACGTTTCCTGCGATACGAAGATCCCGGTCAGTTGCGTCTCGAGTGACCTGAGGTTCTCGAAGAGGCCGAGGATCTCGTCGTAGTTGCGCTGGTCGAATTCCTTGAAGTCGCGGAAGTTCTCTTCCAGCACTTTCTCACCCGTATCGCCGTTGAAAACCGCAATGTCGATGTCGAAGACGAAGCCGGTGGTCTCCACGAGTACCTGCCGGTAGTACGTGCGGCCATCGGCGGGCGAGGTGTACTCCTCGGTGCGATAGCCCGACTTGTCGTTGATATCGAAATCGACGATGCCGGAGACGATGTAGTCCGCCCCGGTCTTTGCGCCGAGGTCCTTCCAGAAATCGCGATTCACTTCGAGCGACTTCATGTCGGTTCCCGGAAGCTTCGCCGGCGGACAGTCGACGATCTTCAGCTTCGTGGTCTTCGTGAGCTGCTTGCGGAGGTAGCGCTGAAACTCCGACTGCACGTCGACCTTCGAAGCGCGGTCGTTCTTGCGCTCACCGTTGTTGGCGATGACGAACGGAGCGATGGCGATCTTCTCGTCGCCCGTGATCTGCAGTTTCGGTTTCACCGGGAGCTTGAGTTTCACTTCGAGCACGCCGGCGACGGCAGCCAGCGGCACGAGTGCGACGAGAAACATGGCTGCGACACGTTTCATCTACACACCTCCGTGCGGCGGAACAGGTGGATTCGGAGCTGCCGGTTGCGGAAGACCTGGCGCGGTGGGCGGCGGCGCCATCGTATCGGGCGGTGTGTTCGGCGCGGGTGGCTGCGTCGCAGTCGCCGTCGGGGGCGGTGCGGCGGGCGACGCCGGCGCAGTCGAGGACGCAGCCTTCGCAGGCGTGCGCTTCTTGTTGCGCGACGTGAACTCGACGAAGCGGCTGTAGTTCTTCTGAATGTACTGGTTGCCTTTGTCGAGCTTCAGCGCCTCCAGATACTCACGCCGCGCCTTCTCGAAATCTCCGTTCGCTTCGTAAGCAACGGCGAGATTGCTGTGCGCCATCGCGTCGTTGGGACTCGTTTCCACGGCGCGCTGGAAGCGGAACATCGCCTCACGCCAGAGATTCATCTGCGCCATCTTCACGCCGAAGTTCTCCTGGTCGCGCGGCGAGTCGGCCGTGGGTGAGGAATGAGAACAGGAGCTGAGGAGAACGGCGATCGCGAGGACGGCCGTAGGGAACCGTAAATCCCGCATCATGAGTATGTTTCTCCTGGTGAGTGAGCCCGGATTATAATCGCAATCGTTTGGCGCTCCACTGCGCTTCCCTCCTCGCCTGACGGCACTTCAGCACCCGCACGTCTCATGAACGAGAACCCGCGCGATCTTCTGATCGCATGGTCATTGCTGCCCTATCTGACACCGAACCGGACACGCCTGCTGCTCGAGAATTTTGGAAATCCGCCCCTCGCTGCCTGCAAAGCCTCTTCCACTGCACTCGCATCACTCCTAAGCATCAATCAAGTGCAGGCCGGTGAGGTCAGGAATCCGTTACAAGTAAACGGCGAACAGGTCGCAACTCTGCGCGATTCGGTGATCACACTCGCCGATGCCGGCTACCCCGCGCTGCTGCGCGAGATCATCGATCCGCCACTTGCGCTGCATGTGCGCGGTGATCGATCGCTGCTGGCGAAGCCGGCGATCGCGATCGTCGGCTCACGGCGCGCGTCGCCCTATGCGATCAACGTCGCGCGCAAGTTGAGCGACGAGCTCTCGCGCGCCGGCCTCCTCGTGATCTCCGGCATGGCGCGCGGCGTCGATACCGCGGCCCACGAAGCGGCGCTCGATGCCTCGCTGCCCACCGCCGCGGTCCTCGGCACCGGGATCGACATCGCCTATCCGAAATCGAATCGCGCGCTGCATCGCCGCATCGGCGAGCAGGGATTGCTGATCAGCGAGTTCGCGCCCCGCACGCCGCCGCTCGCTCTCAACTTCCCGATCCGCAATCGCGTGATCTCCGGCCTCACACTGGGCACGATCATCATCGAGGCCACGGGCCGCAGCGGATCACTGATCACCGCACGGACCGCGGCGGAACAGGGGCGCGAAGTGTTCGCAGTTCCCGGCTCCATCTTTTCCGCCGGATCCGAAGGAACCCATCGCCTCATTCAATACGGAGCGAAGCTCGTGCACGATGTGAACGACGTTCTCGAGGAATTGCCCATCGCACTGCGCGCGGCGATCGAGGAGAAGCCGCCGGAGCCCGGCTCGCCTCTGCGCGAAGTGCTGGCGCTGCTCACTCGCGACGAAGCCACCGGCGTCGAGGACCTCGCGCACCGCCTCGGCCGCGCTCCGTCGGCGCTCGCCGAGCCACTCCTGCAACTCGAGTTGACGGGCTGGATCCGAGCACTGCCCGGTGCGCGATACGTAAGAGCGAGGTGAGACGAGGCGACAGGCGACAGGCTACGTGCCTGTTGCCTGCTGCCAGTCGTCTGGAATGCTCTGCTTCACTTTCCAGGCGATGAGACCGAGAGGAACGCCGATCTGGATCAGGCGCCGCAGCGGCTTCGGAAAGCCGAAGCCGATCAGGAGGCCGAGCACCGCACCGCCGGCGACGATCTGCACCGCATGCTCGGCGACGAATTGCTTCGCATCGTACTGCGTGCGAATTCGCTGATCGAGCTCGTCGATCCGCGTGCTGATGCCGTCTCGCGCCCGCGCGATGGCGCGCTCGACATGCTGCTTCTCCCGCTGAATGTCATCCGGCATTAATGGCTCCTGATCCGTGCGATGTCGGATTTGATCGACTCGATGTCCGTCTTGATCTGCTGCACCGAATCGTTAGGGACGAATTCGATGGCGGCGAACTTCTTCCTGCCCATGAAGGCCAGGACCGCGGCCGCGCCGAAGAGCACGATGGTGACGATGAGGCTCGACAGCCACGCCGGCACTCCGAGGGCGACGAGCCCGAGGGTGATCGTCACGAAGAGGAAGGCGAGACCGAAGAGTCCGAGAAAGAGAGCACCCGCAAAGAGGGCCGATCCGCCGCCCAGCTTCGTGACGGTATCCTTGACCTCCAGCTTGAGGAGGGCGACCTCACTCCGGAACAGCGTGGAAAAATCAGCGCTGAGATCCTTGATGATCTGTCCCAGCGAACGGTAGTCTTCATTCATCTGTGCTGCGCTCATGCTGCGTCATTGGGAGCAAAACAGGTACCTGATGCGTTGTGCGGACCCGATGCAATCACATTTCGTCGAACTGGTGAAGGACTTTCGCTTCGAGGCGGCACACTGGCTGCCCAATGTGCCCGAGGGGCACAAGTGCCGCCGCATGCACGGACATTCGTTTCGGGGAGAGGTTGCCGTGCGCGGCGAAATCGATCCTCGCACCGGCTGGCTCATCGACTTCGCCGATCTCCGCCGCGCCGTCGATCCGATCGTGCACCAGCTCGATCACTACTGCCTCAACGAGATCGAAGGACTCGAGAATCCGACGGCGGAGATGGTCGCCGTCTGGATCTGGAAGAAGCTGGCGCCGCAGGTGCCGGGGCTGGCGCGCGTCACGATCGAGGAGACGTGCACGTCGCGGTGTCATTATTTTGGGGATGGGACGAATGGGACGGATGGGACCGATGGGACGGATGGCTAACTCCCTTTTCTTCATTACCTCAAGGGGACGAATCTTACGGCTGCCACTTCGGTCCTTACCACTTTGCCCCCCTTCTTCTCGATCAGCCATAGCGTCTGGTTTTCCTGCTCGCCGACCGGCATGACGCACCGGCCTCCTTCGGCGAGTTGATCGAGCAGCGCTTCGGGGAATCTCGCGGGTGCGGCGGCAGCGAGGATGGCGTCGAACGGCGCTTCGCTGGAGAACGCGTCGAGGCCGCTGCCGGTCCTGATCGTCACGTTGTCGAAGCCGAGGCGCGCGAGCCGCTCCGCAGCCGTGCGCGAGAGCTCGGGCTGCAGCTCGGCGCCGTACACATGCCGCACGAGCCGCGCGAGAATCGCCGTCTGATATCCGGAACCGACGCCGATCTCCAGCACACGCTCGTGTCCTTTCAGCTTCAGCAACTCGGTCATCAGCGCGACGATGTACGGCTGAGAGATCGTCTGATTGTGCTCGAGTGGAAGCGGCGTGTCGTCGAACGCCGACGCGCGATGCTGCGGCGGCACGAACTCCTGGCGCGGCACGGATCGAAAGGCGTCGAGCACACGCGGATTGGAGATTCCACGTGCCTCGATCTGCGAACGGATCATCCGTTCGTTCTCGTCCCTATCGCTCTGCGACTGCGGCACGCGGGCGCTCCTTGACGACGCGGAGCTTGAGGACGCGATCTTCGTTTTGTCCGAGCGAGCGAAGCGAGACGGAGCATGCCGTCTCGTCGGGGTCGGCCCGCAACACTGCGCCCCGTTTCATGATGAGATCGCCGGCGAGCTCCACCTGACTCACGTTCGGCGGCAACCAAACTTTCACCGTCGGATTCTCCAGCGGCAGCGTACCGCGATTCGTCATGCGGATCGAGAGCAGCCGCGGATTCGCCAGTCGGTCCGCACTGAACGCAAACCGCTCCTCCCGCGCCTTCTTCCGCGCCTCAGGCCCGAACTGCGCCGCAACGGCCGGCGCACCGACCGCGCCGTCGGAGACCGGCTGCCCCGCCGCCCAGCGGAACGCCGTGCGGATCAGGAGCAGCAGATGAGGATCGTCGGCGGCGGCGAGCGAATCGGGATCGAAACCGAACCAGACGCAGCGCGAAGTGCCGTCGTCGAGATGCATGATCGCCGCACGCGCGCTCGTCCGCCATCGCGCGTCGACCATCATGTGCGGCGTCTCTTTCAGCAAGGCTACCGGTCCGCGCCGCGTCGCCACTTCGGTGCCCGGCGTCAGACGCGCGAGCACCGGAGAGGCCGACTCCGCGAGGTGCAGCGCATCGTCAGACATCCCGCTGTCGGCCGCGAGCTGGAAAGGTCCGACATGTCCGGCCGGTGGCGCGCCGGCAATCACAATGGCATGTCCGAGCCGTGCCGGAACCGCTCCGCTGTCGCATAGAACGACGACGCCCTCGGCCTCATCGAAGGCATCGATGCTGACGAGATTCGGAGAGAGTTCCGCTCTCGTCAGCAATCGCACCCACGCCGCCGCGAGCCGCGAATTCGGATCGCGCGTGACCACCGTGACTTTCGGCAACGGCTCGTTGACGATCACCAGCGACTGGCGCTCGATGAAGGACCAGATGGCCAGCGCCCCGGCAGCGATCGCAATGACCGCAATGGCGCCATAAGCCCCCAGATGCTTCCAGTCGACATGATGATGATGAAGGGACATTGTCCGGTACTACGCCTTGGTCTCCGGCGCCTCGGCCGGTACTGCGTCGCCCGGCTTGTACTGCTCGAAGAAGGCCTTCATCTGTCCCTCACGCCGCAGCTCCGCGGCGCTCTTGGGACGCCGCGCCTCCCTCACTTTGTATGCGAAGTACGAGGCCACCGCGAGAATCAGCGTCACGACGATCGAGACGAAAATGATGGTTGCGAGAATGTTCACCCAGTCGAATCGCATGGTCTTGTCCTTTGATTGAAGAGATCAGATGCGGCCTCTGCGGGCCAGCTTTCCCCACGACATGTCGAGGCCGATGAGCTCCTCCAGCGTCGCGAAGAGTTTCGTCACGTCGATGATGAGAATGTAGAAGAAGCGGTAGAGAACTGCATAAGGAACGAGGCGAAGATCCTCTTTCTCCATCAGCGTTGCATGAACTGCGATCAGGAGATCGAGAACCGTGAGCAACATCCACCACAGGACGAGAAGCTTCGTCATGCCGTACAGCAGTGCCACCCAGACGAAGAACAGATTGGCGAAGATGTTCATCGCCGGCCACACCAACCCTTCGAAAATCATGTACCAGAGCGATAATGGAGTCGTAATGACGCCGCTGGTCTCTGTAAGCAGATGTCTCTGCTTGCGCAGCGCCTGCAAAATTCCGCGGCACCAGCGATAGCGCTGCTTGATGATGTCCAGCAGTTCCTCCGGAGCTTCGGTATACGCAATGGCCTTCGGCTCGTAATTGATCTTCCACCCATCGGCGAGGATTTTCACAGTCATGTCGAAATCCTCGGCGAACGTGTCACTGTCATAGCCGCCGGTGCCCTCGATGGCCTTGCGGCGGAAGATTCCGATCGGGCCCGGAATGACGTTCACAGAGCGGAAGAACGCCTGGGCATTGCGCACGATATTCAGACCTTCGATGTATTCGAGGGCTTGCAGTTTCGTCCAGATATTGTGACGGTTGATGACCTTCACGTTGCCGGCGACTGCGCCGACGTGCGGATCCCGGAAGTGATAGACCGCATACCGCAATGCCTCGGCGGTGAGACGCGAGTCGCTGTCCATACAGACCACGATTGGCGCTTTCGACCGTCTGATCCCGTAGTTGAGGGCCTCGGCCTTGCCGGAGTTCTCCTTCCGGTAAACCGACACACGCACGCCATAGTGATTGCCTTCGAACTCCTTCATCTTCTCGAACGTGCCGTCCGTCGAGCCGTCATCGACCGCGATGATCTCGTAATACGGATAGCGCAGCTCGAGCAGTGACGCGAGCGACGACTGGATCACTTCCGCCTCATTGAAGGCCGGAACGATGATCGAGACGAAGGGATAGTTTTCGTAGACGCCGCCCTGGGACAGTTCACGCTGATGCAGGTAGCTGAACCAGATGACGAGGAAGTGGCGCAGGATGAGTAGCAGAAGGAAGCTGGCCAGCGTGACGACGAGCGCGCCAACGAACACCGGCCCGAATCTCTGCGGATAGCGGAACAGTACGATGGTCAAGACGACGACGGCGATGATGACTGCGATCGAAATGACGATCTGCAGCCGCGGATTCATGGGCTTCTTGACGGTAGCCATTAGTGGGTCTCCGGAATGACGGGCGAACCGGTGAGCACAGTGTTGTCGAAGTAGTAGGGATTGACCGCATGCCGGTCGTCATTCGAGAAGAGGCGCTTCACGCGAATGCCGACATAGAAGTGACGCTGCCAGTAATTCACCAGATCCGAGGGGCGGTTGCCCAGGACCGAATCGAGGCGGCCGCTTTTGCCATATCCATAGTTGCCGACGATGTCGAACGCATCGGAAACCGGCACGGTAGCCGTCAGGTCGTACGCGCGCAGATCGGAACTGCGGCTGCCCTCCCACGACCGTCCATATTTCACCTCCGCATTCCAGAAAAATCGGTCGTGCACGTTCTGCCCTACTTGTACGATTCCTGCGAGCGAGCGATAGTCGTTCGGCGACCAGTAGCGGTTGGAGCGGAAGTCGTACGACAGCCAGCGGCCGTCGCCTTTCACCGCCAGAAATGGCGCTTTCAGAATGCGAAAACTGACGACACCGTGCGCTGCGGCACGGCGATTGTCGTCGGAGATGAATCCGTAAGACGCATCGGCGAGATAGGCGAGATGCCCGCCTGTGTTGTAGTCGTAATGCCCGCGGAAGTCGTCAATGGAGATCGGCCGCGTGGAATTCGTAAGGGCAGGCGTCTGCAGCGATTGAATCGTGAAGACGTCGTAGATCAGATCGTAGCGGTTGTAATCGAGCGCGGCGCGGCTCTGCAGATTGGGCATCCACTCGCCGCCAAGGCCCCAGAAGGGACGCGTGCCGAGTCCGCGATCGTAGAAGTTGGCACCGAGGCGGCCACGGACCAGCATGTTGTCGTTGTATCGATAGAGTGCACCGGCGCTCAGCGCGTTCGCATGGACATCGTCTCCGCCATGCTCGAACTGATGACGCCCGACACCGAGTTGAAAGGCCGTGCGGCCCGATGTCCACTTCGCGGCGTCGAGATCGGCGCGCTTCATCGTGAAATCGTTTGAATCGGTGACGTATGTGTAGCGCGCGTCGAGCGTCGACGTCGGCCGCGTGTGACGGGCGAGGTCGAGCTCCTGCTGGGCTGCCGCATAGCCGCTGTCCATCGACAGCGCCATGTTCTGGTCGAGGACATCGTGATCCGTCCAACCGAACCAGCGATAGATCTGGCCGCGATTGAAGTACGCGCGCGATGGAACGTCGGAATAGAGCTCGCGCCGCGGATTGGAAGTCAGATCGGTGATCGAGCTGAACATATGCAGTGCGTCAGCGAACTGCGCATCATAAGAAAGCGTCTGGCCGTATTCGAGCTTCAGATCGGCGCGATCCGGGTATTGTGCGATCAACTTCTCGTACTGGCGCTCCGCCGCCGGATACCGGCGGTCCCAGCTCAGCACTCGCGCGTATTGAATCCTCGCGTCGGTATCGTCAGGACGAACCTTCAGGTAACGTTCATACAGAGCAATGGCATTGTCATAGTCGCCGAGTCCGACGTAGGCCTTCGCAAGAGACAGCATCTCGTCGGCATTCGTCGGGTTCGTCTCTTTCAGTGCGTCCAGCCGCGGTTGGAGCGCCTTCAATTCCGCCTGCCGGCGCTGTTCCGCCTGTGTGGCGATCTCGTCGAGCCCCTCGACGTTCTGCTTCGTATGCTCGCGCACGAAACGGACGTCGTTCAGCGCTTCGTTGTAATGGGCCCGATCGAGATTCAGCCGCGCACGTTCGACGCGGAGCGCCAGGTTGTAGGGCTCGGCCTCGATGAGGCGATTTACATGCTCGATTCGAAGATCGGGCGATGACCGGAGATCGGTGAGCAGCGCGCCCGCCTGTGAAGCATCCGCATGGCTGCCCGTGTACTCCGTCAGAAGCCGGATCGCGCCTTCGCGACTTCCGGCCAGAGCCTCGGCGTTCGCCAGCGCAATTGCGTTTTCCTCGCTCGGGCTCTGGTCAAAGAGCGTCTGCAGCCGCGCCACCGCGGCCTTGCTCGCGCCCATCCATGACAGCAGCCGTCCGTATTCCAGTTGCAGGTCAGGCGACTGACCTTCCTGCAGCAATGCCGAATACGCACGCTCTGCAGCATCGAGATGGCCTGACCAGGCAAGTGCGCGCGCCTGCCGGATGCGCACATCGCGGGTGCGCAATGAATCCGGAAGTGCTGCGTAAGTGTCAAACGCCGCGGCATAGCGGCCGGCGGCGAAATATGCGTCCGCCAGTGCGAGCCTGTCCTGATCCGTGGCTCCTGCAGCATTCGCGGTGCGCTCCGCGTCGGCGACCTTCTGATTGGCAACCGCGCGAAGGTGCGAGGCGGCCTCGTCGCGGATGGCAATGGCATCCGCGTCGGACGCATTGAGCGAGGTCAGCCTTCCCGCGATCTGCGACGCTTCATAGTACCGGCCCGCCTGCATGTACAAGCGAGCCAGTTCGATTTGCTGTTCACGGGTTGCGGTATTGGACTTCAGTGCGGATTCGAGTGGACTGATGCGGCTATAAACATCGCTCTGTGCGCGAGCGTCAATAGCGCAGAGCGCCGACAGCGACAGAGCCAGGACGGAAAGAAACTTTCCAGACCTCATGGCGGCGACCTTCCTTTTGCGGGAGCATTTGAGAATGCTATGCAGCCGTTGCTTTACTGCCTCTCCGGCGCGGCTTTGTGCAATGTGGATTCCAGGACGGGATTACAAGGGACGAAATCGGTGCGTTTGATCACTGCGATGTGATTGCCGACGCGGCGCTCCACGCCGTCGCTTACGCGATTCACGATGTGGTCACCGACCCACATCGCCGCCGATCCGCCGCCATCCAGATTGATCGCCGCACACACACCGAGCTCATCGCGCATGAATACTGCGAGCTGCTGCAGCGTAAGTCCGGGAACTCCTGTACGGCGTCCTTCGGCAATGACGAAGTACAACTGTGTATGATCCTGTGAGAGTCCGACCGCCGTGCGCGGGTGCGGCGACGCCGTGAATGCCGGGCTGCCGGGCAGCGGCTTGACGAGCTCACAATTGGCGACGAGCATCGGCCAGCCGGAAATTGCCGACACGACCCAGTCCTCGGGCGGCTCCATCACTTCCGACTGTTTCCTGATCGACGCCTTGTGCTCCCCGACCGCGACAACGCCTTCGCGCGACGTGTCCTTCGAGCCCTGCCACCGCCCGCAAGGACCAACGGTCAGGCCAATCGGATTGAACTTGTCGTCGAAGTAGTCGCCATTGATCGCAACAATCGCCTTGTTGTTCTTCGCATAATCGCTCACCTTCAGGCCGCGCTCGCTTTCACGGCTCACGACGATCTGCAGCGCGTCGTTCGTCAGGTCGACGCGTGTGACATGGACGTCCATGTTGTCCGATGTGTATTCCTGATAGTCGACGCCGGGGGTCACGCTCTTCCAGTCGGCAAGAGCCGGTGCCACACAGAGCAATACAAACGCAATGAGGGGGATGGATCGATTCATGCGGCACCGCGGCTTCAAAAGAGATGCCGGGAGAAAGCGGAATCCGCCTTGCAGAACCGCCGGGCACACAATGGCTCGCTATACCCGGTTCAGGAATGTCAACAGCGACGGCAGCGGCAGGCCTCAGTCGAAGGAACAGCCTCCCGCGAGGCCGACGCGTTCACAATCGCTGCTGGAATATGCACTGTTCATCATTTTCGGGGCTCTGATCATTCTCGGCGGATTCGCCATCTACTCCGCCTACTCTCCCTCGCACGGCCGCGTGCCGAACCACATTGCGGAAGGGTTGAAGGACGATCGGATCAACATCCTGATCATCGGCGTCGGCGGCGATTCCCATCCCGGCGGCGGCAAGGATCTGGCGGACTCGATTCTGCTGATGAGCCTGAAGCCATCGACGAAGCAGGCTGCCGTCATTTCCATCCCGCGTGACTTATGGGTACCCATCGGAAAACATGGCACGCACCGCCTCAATGCGGCGCACGCCATGGGCGACGATGGCGGTTATCCTGGTAAAGGTGCCGGCCTCCTCTGCGACACGGTATCCAAGGTGTTCAATCTTCCCATCCACGGATTCGTGCGTGTCGACTTTGCGGCGTTCGAGAAAGTCATCGACACCCTCGGCGGAGTCGATGTCTTCGTAGAGCGCGGTTTTTACGACTACCTATTTCAGGATGGCTTTCCGCGTGGATGGCAGCACCTCAATGGCCGCCGCGCACTTGCCTACGCCCGTTATCGCTACATCCTGGGGCCGGAAGGGGACAACTTCGCGCGCGAGTTCCGCCAGCAGCAGGTGATCGCCGCACTGCGGCAGCGCCTGGCCAGGCGCGACTCTTCGGATGTCGTGCGTCTGGCCGAGGCCGCGAAAAAACTTTCCGATTACACCGATACGAATCTCACGACGGCGCAGATCGTGACGCTCTATCGCACCTTCCATACGATCGATGACCGCTCTATTCGCCACATATCGCTGAAGCCGTTCTGTGAGGTCTTCGACGTCACGCGCATTGCGGAGCCCGGCGAGGCCGTAAGACCGCGCACGGGCGACTATCGCGAGATCCAGTCTGTGGTTCGCGGCGCGTTCAATGGCCGCGGCGAAGTCGCTTCCGAGGATCAAATCAAATTCTGATCTGGCCCACTCGTTGCTTCCGCCTCGCCAGACGCAGAAGAGATGGAGAGCCCAATGAACAGATCCACAGAAGTGAGCTCGAGTGGCGACGCACCCCGCCGCGACGGCCGCACTGATGTTCCGCTGCCGCTCGAGACGCCGGTGGCGGAAGTCGCTCCCAAGCGCAACGTGACACAGACAACCGATCGCATTGTGAGTGGCATCGACCTGATCGATTACGGCGCCGGCGGACTGCTGCCCAATCACGTCTACGTCGTCAAAGGCGGGATGGGCGTAGGAAAGTCGATCGCCGGACTGCAGTTCCTTACACGAGGACTGGAGCATGACGAGCCTGGCGTTCTGATCACCGATCAGAAGCCTGAGACGGTGCTCGCCCAGGCGCGGAGTATCGGCTTTCAGCTCGACGCCGCGGTCCGCCGCGAGCAGCTCGCGATCCTCAGCCCATCGGCCCGCTATTTCGAACTGGTCGAGAGCCCCTCGGACATCCTCGCAATCGTCGAAGAGCTCGGCGACTGCATCCGCCGCATCGGCGCCCGGCGGCTCGTCGTCGACCCCGTGTTCGCTCTCGTCAACACGGCCTATTCGAGCCACTTCGCGCTCACGCTGACCCAGTCGCTCATGAATGCGCTGGAAGAGTTGCCGGTCACGACGCTGCTCGTGGCGGAAGACGACAATGATCCGGAGCGCAATCCGATTCTCCGCACGCTCGAACAAAGCTCGTTCGGCGTAATCGATCTCTCGCACGACACGGCGACCGGCGGACGGCTGATGCGCCTGTCGAAGCTCCGCTACGCAAACAGCGACAATCTCTCCGCGCACTACCGCATCCTCGATGGACGCGGCCTGATCAATTACCGCGGCGAGGGCGAGCGTGTCGCCGACGTCACGAAGCCGTGGGAAGAGACCGCGCCGCTGCGCCGCACCGTGCTGCTGATCAGCGCGCAGCCGGAGACGATCCGCCGCGTGACCGACGCTCTCGGCAAGGACTACACCGTGGTCGCCGAGGCCGACGTGCAGGCGGGAGTGGAGCGCGCGCGGAAGGAGAAGCCGGGACTCGTTCTCGTCTCGCCGTCGCGCAGCGCGGCCGCCGTCAGCGCGATTCTCGACCTCGCGAACACGTCGGATTCCTCGCTCGCATTGATCTCGCCGTACGCGAACCGCCATTCCGACAAAGTGCTCTATCTGCGCGCCGGCGCCGACGACTTCATCGCCGAGCCGTTCCATCCCCAGGAGTTCCGCGCTCGCGTGGAGGCATTGATCCGCCGCAGCGGCCGGCGGCTAACCACGCGCGACAGCGGCATCGCCATCAGCTCCGATGACCTCATGCTGCTGATGAAATCGGGCGACACCGCCACGCAGCCGAAGAACCGCTCGCTGCTGCGGCAGGATGGCAACGACATCAGCTTCGACCCGGAATTCAACGACCGCATGCAGCGCAACATCGACACCGTGTCGAAGTTCAATCAGCCCTTCGCCGTCTACTGGATCAAGGCGCAGGACGGCGATCCCGAACTGCAGCGCGAGATGGTGTCCGCCTGCAGACAGGAGGACATCGTCTGCCACAACGCGAACGGCGAATTCGTCTGCATTCTCACCGGGGCGGATCAGGCAGGAGTGCAGGGATTCGAAAGCCGTCTCGCGAACCGGCTCGGCGACCGAATCGCACGGACGAACGTCCGCCGCGGTTACAAGCTATACGACAGCGGCACAGTTTAGATAAGGTTGCCGGGTTTCGTAGTGCGCGAGGCAGCCGTCATGCAGGAGACCTCACAGAAACCCGGCAATCAACCTCCCCGCATCGTCCTCATCGACGACAACACGAACGACGTGACGGTGACACGGCGCGTGCTGGAGCGCCGCGGTTACGACGTCGTCCCCGCGACATCGGGTGAAGAGGGACTTCGTCTCGCGTCGCAGGTGAATCCCGACGCGATCGTCGTCGACTATCGGATGCCCGTCATGGACGGCTTCGAAGTCACGCGGCGCGTGAAGTCCGATGCAAGGCTTCAGACGATTCCGGTGCTGATGCTGACCGGAGCCGACACGCCGCAGCACGTCGTCGACGGACTCGGCGCAGGCGCGGACGACTTCGTCACGAAAGGTTCCGACGCCGAAGTCCTCTTCGCGCGCCTCGGTGCCTTGCTGCGCGTGAAGGCGTATCAGGACGAGCTCCGCCGCGTGAACCAGCGCATGTCGCGCGACCTGCAGATCGCGAGGCGCGTGCAGGAAGCGCTCGTTCCGGCCGCGTCGTTCGACGCCCCCCGAATCGAAGCGCGCTCCGCCTACATCCCGAGCGAAACCCTCTCGGGCGACTTCTACGATTACTTCGTCCAGGAGGGACTCACCTATCTCTTCGTCGCGGACGTCTCGGGGCACGGCCTGCCGGCAGCGATTCTCGTTTCACTTTTGAAGAGCTACCTGCGCACCGAAGCGCCGACGGAGTCCTCCCCCGCGGCCTTCATGTCGCGCCTGAACGACTTCCTCTTCACGGTCAGCCTGCCCGCGCAGTTCGCGACGGCGCAGCTTCTTCGGATCGACGAGGAAGGCTGCCTCGTCTACGCGAATGCGGCCCATCCCCCCTTCCTCCTCTATCGCCACAAAGATCGCCGGACCGACATCGTCGAATATCCCAGCCACCTCCTCGGGGCGCTTCCGGGGATGGCCTACGAGGACTGCCGCCTCGCGATCGAGCCCGGCGATACGCTGTTCATCTATACCGACGGCCTGACCGATCGCCGTACTGCCGGCGGGGAGTTCTACTCCATCGAGCGCGTCGCGAGGCTGCTGGAGGAGTCCTCCGGCACCGTCGGCGAGGTCTACGATCGGATCTACGCCGACATCTGCTCGTTCGCGGCAACGGAAGAATTCAAGGATGACATCGCTTTTGTCGTAACGCGCTTCCACTGACGCGCGTCTAAGGACGACGAATGCGTACTACATCTCTGATTGCCGCTCTTCTCTTCGTGTCAACTGCCGCGGTCGCTCAGCAGAGCTCCCGCCCCACGTTTCCCGACGACTACACACCGAGCCCATGCGCACCGGCGACCTCCTGCCGCAGCTACATCCGGTCGGAGCTGCCCAACGCCGCGTTCGCGCAGCTCGGCCTCCAGCTCGATCTGAAGTGGATCGACAAGCACTACGACGAGATGACGGGCTACTTCGCCCCCATCTGCCGGAAGCACGCGACGTGTCTCGCCACTCCCGGCAACAACTTCCTATTCTGCGACGACATCCTGGTGCGCGAGTTCCGGGAGGTCTGCGACCGCCACTTCCCGAAAGCGAAAGACGCGAAGGAAGCGGAAGAGTGCCGGAACTTCACGGAAATCTGGGCGCTCGGGATGGACATGAACGCGAACTTCTTCGCCGAGCCGGCGCAGAAGTGCGCACGTGAGAACCGCCTCGACCGCATGCACGCGAAGCCGCCGGTCGTCTGGATGGAGCCCGCATCCCTGCCACGCGGATACAAGGGAGACATCTACATCTATGCGATCGACGCCGACACGCACGTGCCGGTTCAAGCCGATATCAAGGTCGGCAATCAGATCATCTACGCTCCTGCGAATCCCGCCGGCTCGCTGTCGACCGGTTATCCGTTCAAATGGCCGGTCAAGTACGTGCGCGTGAAGAACAGCGAGGGGCACGAAGACATCGTGCCGCCGGTCGTGAAGGTGATCTCGCCCTACTACCCCGAGGTCTCGTTTCCGATGCCGTCGAAACCGGGAAAGATGATCGTATCGATGACTCCGGCAAAGCTGCGGCCGGGAAAGAACACGATCACCGTGACGGCCAAAGATGCGGAGACGGGCGAGCCGGTCGAAGCGCGCGTGATGGCGAACGACCAGATGATCGGCGACACCAATCAGGTCATCGAATTCGAGGTGCCCAAAGGCAAGCTTCCGGAAATCTGGGCGACCTCGCTGTTCGACATGTACTCGGACGTGGTCGTCGCGAAGTAGGCGTCTACATCCGCGCCAGCAGTTCTTCAGCCTGAGGCTTCTTCGCGTAGCGCACGTCGGAGGCGGTGATCTTCTGCAGATATCCGCGCGCCGCCGCGGCGTCGTTGCGCTTCAGGTGCGCCCGGGCGATGAGGAACCACGTGTCGGCGACGTACTCGTTCTCGCTCATCTTCTGGCTGCGGAGCGCGCGCTCCAGCACTTCGACCGCCTGGTCGTACCGCTGGCTCGCGTAGTGAATGCGGCCGAGGTGTGCGAGCGCGTCGAAGTAGTCGTATGAGGTCTGCTCGACGGTCTCCGCCACGCGCTCGTAGAACTCCGCGGCCTTCACGTAGTCCTTCCGGTCGAAGTGAATCGCGCCGCAGAACAGCATTGCGTTGCGATAGAAGTACGAATTGAAGAACGGCTGGGCCGGATCGAAGAGCGTCAGCGCTTCCTGGAAATGCGCCAGTGCCTCGTCGTAATCGCCGAGGGCATAGGAGTTCAGCGCCTTGAGCGCGAGTGCCTGAGCGGTCACGTTGTTGTTGGACGAATAGCGCAGCGACTGATCGTGAAGCTCGCGCGCCTGCGCGTAATCGCGCTCCTCGTGCGAGAGATTGCCGAGGATCACAAACGACTTGTATTTGATGTCGTTCGCTTCATCGGACTGTTCCGATGCGCACGCTTCGCGAAAGCCGGCGGCGGCCCGTCCGGCGTCGCCTGAGTACAACGCGGCGACGGCGCGATAGTAGATCGCCTCCAGCGAAGTCAGAATCGGCGAGTGGCTGCGCGCGAGCTCATCGATGAACTGCGTGACGAGTTGCGCCAGCATGCGGTTGTCGGATGTGGGATCGACGGTGAAGTTCTGCAGATAGACGAGCCGGTTCTCGAGAATTCGCATCATCTCCAGCATCGCCACGATGCGCTCGTGCTCGTCCTCGGATTTGCGGAAGAGCCCTGCGAGCTCGCGCTGCAGATCCGAATACTCCTTCTCGTATCCGCGGACCGCTGATTCGGACGGCTCACCCTTCTCGTGCTGCAGCCTCGTTTCGAGCGCCACGCGGCGGTCGACCAGTTCGTTCAGTTTGCCTCGAGTCATGACTGCCGTTCGCGTCGTGCAATCGGAGTTCCAGCAGCCTCGAGGAGGCGGAATTCGATCTGATGGCGATCCTCGTCGATCGACTTCACCTCGATCTTCACGCGATCGCCGAGGCGCAGTTCGCGCCCGGTCGCGTCGCCGCGAAGGCGGTGCGCGCGCTCGTTGAAGACCCAGAAGTCGCCGCCGATGGTCGCCACCGGCACCATGCCCGTCACGAATACCTCTTCCAGGTCGACGAAGAGGCCGAAGGGGGCGACGCCGGTGACGATTCCGTGGAACGCGTGCCCGACCTTGTCGCGCATGAAGATGACCTTCTTCCACTCCAGCACTTCGCGCTCCGCCTCTTCCGCCCGGCGTTCCCGCTCGCTCGACTGGATCGCAATGCCGGGCATCACCGCCTCGATGTTCGTGCGCCGCTCGCCGTACAGCGCGCCGCTCGCCACGAGCTCGGCCAGACGGCGATGCACGATGAGGTCGGGATAGCGGCGGATCGGCGAGGTGAAGTGGCAGTAGTGCTCGAGCGCCAGGGCGAAGTGGCCGGTGTCCTCTTCCGAATAGAACGCGCGCTTCATCGAGCGCAGCACGATGTTCGTGAGGAAACGCTCCTCGGGCGTGCCGGCGACCGATTTGAGAATCCGCTGCAGTTCGGAGGGGCGCATCTCTTCGACATCGCCGCGAAGCGCGAGCTTGAACTCCTTGAGCACCTCGCGAAGATCCTCGAGCTTCTGCGGATCTGGCTGCTGATGCACGCGGAAGATGCCCGGTTGCCCGCCGAAGACGAGCTCCTGCGCGACAGCCTCGTTCGCGGCCAGCATGAACTCCTCGATCAGCCGATGAGCCACGTTGCGCTCGCTGGGAAGAATCGCCGAGATTTCTCCGCTCTCCGCGAGCACGACCGAAGCTTCGGGCAGATCGAAATCGATCGAGCCGCGCGCCTCGCGGCGCTTGCGCAGGATCTCGTAGAGCGCGTGCATGCGCTCGAACTCGGGATAGAGATAGCCGTATCGCTCGCGGAGTGCGGACGCGCCTTCTCCGGAATCAGCGGTGAGAATCGCGTTGACGTCCGTGTAGGTCATCCGCTCTTTCGTGCGGATCACGGACTTGTAGACCTTGCGCGAAAGCACGCGCCCACGAGGGTCGATCTCGAGGTCGACGGAAAACGTCAGCCGCTCGACGCGCGGATTGAGCGAGCAGATGCCGTTCGACAGACGCTCCGGCAGCATCGGGACCGCGCGGCCGGGAAAGTAAACGGACGTGCCGCGCTCGAATGCCTCTTCGTCGAGCGCGCTTCCCTCGGTGACGTAGTGGGCGACGTCCGCGATGTGCACGCCGAGGAGGTAGTTGCCGTTCGGGAGGAGCCGGACTTCGACTGCATCGTCGAAGTCCTTCGCGGTCTCGCCATCGATGGTGACGATGTTGTGCTCGCGCAGATCGATGCGCCGCGCGAGCTCCTCCGGATGCACTTCCGTCGGGATGTCTTCAGCCTCGCGTAGGACTTCCGGAGGGAAGTGATGCGGGATGTGAAACTTCCGAATGACGACTTCGATGTCGACGCCCGGCTCGCCGATGAAGCCGAGGACTTCGGCGATGCTGCCATAGGCGAACTGCGAAGAGCGATCGGGATACCGATCGATCTCGACGTTCACCATCTGCCCGTCTTTGGCATCCATCGTGGCGCCGGGTTCGATGAAGATGTCGGTATCGATGCGCACGTCGTAGGGGACGACGAACGGCTCACCTTCGTTTTCGTGGAAGCGGCCGACGACGGTGCGGTGCGCGCGCCGGAGGACCTGCGTCACCTCGCCGGCGATGTAGTCGCGATTGTGGATGCGGCGGAAGCTGGGCTTGCGCTTCTCGACGCGGACGACGACGAGGTCGCCGTTCATCGCTCCCTTCATCGAGCGGCGGTCGATGTAGATGTCGGGCTCGTCTCCGCCGTGCAGCACGGTGCCGTAGCCGTCGGGATGCACGCGCACGCGTCCGGCGTGGTAGGGCGTGAACTCGAGCAGCGAATAGCGCTTGCCGCGAAGGGCGATGACGCCGCCGTCGGCCTCGAGCTCTTCCACGGCGCGTTCGACACGCTCGCGCGTCGCGTCGGCATCGCCGAGGCGCTCCGCGATTTCGGAGATGGAGAGGAGGCGGTTCCCTTTGGAGCGCAGCAGATCGATGATCGACCGCTGCAGCTCCGATGGTTGGGTGCTCACGGCGTCAGCGCGCGCGCCCGTTTCCCTTCGATGCGCGATTCGGGCTCGAAGCAGCCACGCGTTTGTGCGACACGTGACGGCGGTTGGGGCGAATGGATTCAGCGAAGCCATTGAGCAGCGTCTGGCTGCGCAGCTTGTTGTGCAGAGTATTCCTGTGCACACCGAGCTTCTTCGAAGCTTGTGTGACATTGCCGCGACTCGCCGTCATGGCTGCCACGATGTACTTCCCCTCGAACGCTTCGACTGCCTGCTCCAGGGTGATGCCATTGCCGATCAACTCGCGAATGATTGCATTCAGGCGGTCGTCGATACTTACCATCGATTCAACCTCGTGATGTAACGGGCTCGTTTGCGGAGGAGCGAGATTCTACTACCGCGCACTTCGAATATATCCACATCTTTTACTCGCACGCGAAGAAAATTTTTTCGTGCCGATCATCGCTTGACAGAAGACGGTCTGAGCGCTACTGCGAGAAGAGTCATCAGTGTCACGCACGCGCCGGCGAGCAGCGAAAATGGGCGAAAAGTCCACAAAATCTCATGTTTTCCGGGACTCACACGCACCGCGCGAAAGTATCGATCGAAAATTTCCGAGCGCGCTTCGCGCTCGTCGACGAAAACACGCCAGCCGGGAGCATCACGCTGCATGAGGACCAGCAACCCTCCCTGCGGAGTGTCGGCACTCACACGCGCGTGTGCGCTGTCGAGTGAGAGCGCTTGTGCGGGAACCACTCGCCCATCCGGTTCAATGACGCGCGCCATCGGCTGCACATGCAGCGAATGCCACGCGTAGACTCCGCGCGCTCGAGCATCGAGGCGGTAGTAGTCGAGCGGCAGGCCGCGATCGGTGAGCACCCAGCCGACACCCGTCGAGTCGAGATGACCGATGTCCGGAGTGCGCACGTCGTTGCGCAGCGTCATCGAATAGCCATACGGCGCAACAGGCGCAGGAGTCGCCGCATCGAATCGATGTGAATAGAGATTGAGATATCCGCCCATCCACGCGGCGCGATCCGCGGTCGGAACTCCGAGCCTGACGACCTTCGCATCCCTTCCGACGAACGGCGGAAACGGTACACGCTGCAGATCGAGCGGCTCGACGAGGCGCAGAGGCACGGTGCGCGGGACGAGATCCGCGAGGAGAAGAAGCAGCACGGCGGCATCCACCCACACCCTCCGCTTCGGCAGGCGATCGAGCCCGATCACCATGAGGCAGATCACGGCGAAAGCGCCGAACGGAATGAGCCGCGCGGGATAACGGAAAATCGTCAGCGGCGCGCGCGCGATCCATTCTCCGGTCGGCAGATCGTTCCCCGCCGCCACGATGATCGATGCACACAACAGCAGCAGCCATGGCCACGCCTTCCGCAGGGCGGTCAAACCGATCACCGCGAGAAGCACCGTCGCGATTCCCACGTAGACGACGGGAATGAACTGCTGCGACATCGATGGGTCGAATCCGTGCGGAGGAATCGCGAGACGAACCCAGTCGCTGATCTTCATCGAATGGCGGAAGATCACTTCGCGCTCGAAACCGGCGCGGCGGTCGCTCTCGTGCAGCAGCTCGAGGAACGGAAAGAGCTGGATTGCGGAGAGACCGATGGCAATCAGGGCGGCCTGGAGTAACTGCTTCATGCCACCGGAACGGGGAGCGTTCCTGAAATACGCGATGGCGAACAGGAATGCCGCAATCGCCGCGAAAAATGGTTCGCCTCCGAGAAAAGCCAGCGCCAGCACGGCACCACCGAGGCGCGGACGCCGCTCGAGGCCGCACCAGATCGCGAGCGGCACCCAGGCCAGCGTCGCGAGGTTGTTGTTCACGTCCCACAGCGACACCGTCGGACCGCAGAGCATCAGCGCCGTCGCACCAAGGGCCGCAGCGCGCCGCGTCGCGCTGCGCACCAGCAGCGTGTAGGCATTCACCCCCAGCAGCACGACGTGCAGCATCACATACGACATGTACGCCGCCGCGAACGGCATCGCGATGAAGAGCCACGTGGGCGGATAGAAGACGCCCGTCTGCGGATTCGCGAGCCACGCCTCACCCGAGGCGTTGTACGGATTCCAGAGCGGGAGCCGTCCCGCGCGCAGATGAAGTGCCGTGTAGAAACGGAGCGGCTGGAAGTAATCGGTGTGATCGCGAAAGGTGAAGACTTCGTGATGCAGGATCGCAGGAACGAAGAGCGTTGCGGCAATGACCGCGATCAGCGTGACCGGAAAGGCATGGCGTCGCATCACGGCTCACGCGCAGCGAAGTCGCGCACGATCTTCCGCACCAGCCGCACCCCTTCCGTGAAGAAGCGCACGCGGATCCGCTCGTCGGGCGCATGCACGGTGTCGGCGTCGTAGTAGTTCACCTTGAATGGCGCGATGCCGTACGCGACGACGCCGCGTGCGCGAAAGAAACGGCTGTCGGAGGTTCCCGCTCCGACGATCGGCCCGAGCTTCGAGCCGGGCTCCGACTTCAGCATGTTCGAGGCAACCACGCGAAAGAGCTCGGTGTCGGAGCTCGTCTCGGCCACCGGCTCTCCGGCGAGCAGCACGTCGAGTGTCGCGTTCTTTCCCGCGGCGGCACGCACTCTCTCGATCATCGGCTCCGGGCGCTCATCGGGCAGAAGGCGGATGTCGAGATCGGCGCTGGCCCGTGCGGGAATCGAGTTGACCGATGCGCCGCCTCCGATGCGCGTGATCGCGATCGTGTCGTGCAGCAGTGCGCGATAGCCGGGCGTGAGCACGCGCCGCACTCGCTCCGTCTCCAGCGGCTCGCGAATGCCGCGCAGAATCTCGCCGCGCTCATCGACTCGCGCGCTTCCCGCCGCGTGGAAATGGCGCTGGACCGCAGGAGTCAGCCGGTACGGCGTCTCGATCTTCTCCACCTCCGCGAGCGCGCGCACCAGGCGGGCGACACTCCCTCCATCATCCGGCGGGGCAGCGCCATGGCCCGCCTGCCCCTTCGCCTCGAGGCGGATCCAGAGCGGCACTTTCTGCTGCACCTCGATGCCCCAGAAGGAAACGTGGTCGACGATCGTCTCCGCGTAGCCGCCTTCGTTCAGCACATAGCCGACGTTCGCGAAGAGCTCTGGATGCTGCTTCAGGAGCTCGTCGCATCCATGAAGACCTCCGAGCTCCTCGTCCGCTACGGCGAGGAAGATCACGTCGCGGCGAAGCGGCAGCTTGCGGCGCTGGATCTCGATGACCGACATCAGCTCCGCAACGCCAAGCGATTTGATGTCGAGCACACCGCGGCCGAAGAGATAGCCCCCCTGCGTGACGCCGTCGAACGGAGGCTTCGTCCATTCCGAGCGGATCGCAGGAACGACATCGATGTGATGGAGGAGCAGCAGCGCCTTCTCGTTCGTTCCCGACACGAGACGCGCGTAGAGCGACTGGCGGTCCGGATTCGAGCCGATCAACTGCGAGGGAATCCCTTCCTTCGCAAGAAGCTGCTGGAGATATTTCGCGCCGGCGGATTCATTGCCCGGCGGATTCGAGGTATCGATGCGGACGTAGGCGGTCAGCGCGTCGAGCGCCTCGCGGTCGAGAGGATCAACCGCGACGCCGGTGGCCCGGCGGCATTGAAGCGAAGCGGCGAACGAGAGAATCAGCGCGAGCGCAGCGACAGACCGACGAGCCGGCATTTCGTGCGCGCGAGTATAGCGACTACTGCGTGCTGTTTTGCGTCTGGACCTGCGTGCCTTCCGGATACGCGAGGAAGACGCCGTTCGTGTAGATGATGTCGCAATCGAAATTCGAGAACGGCCCCTGAACGACATTCGCCGCCACGACGCCGTCAGCGCCGGCGGACACGATCATGTATCGCGCTGCCGGCGTAGAACTTCCCCAGGTCTGATCCGTGCTGAGCACGAAGTTGTTGCCCCAGCCATCATGCTGAGGAAGCATTTTCGAGTACGTGGGCTGAAGTGCGGATTGAAGTTGAGTCAAGGTTACCGGAGTCGAGACGCCATCGATTCCTGCTGCGTTGTAGCGATTCATGTCCGTAGCACGCGCTTCCCAAGCCATCGCGATGGTGCGAATGTCGCTGACGGACCGTTTCTGCTTTGCCTTGGCGATTGCAGTGAGAAGATTCGGAATCGCGATCGCTGCCAGAATGCCGATGATGGCGAGAACCATAAGAAGCTCTACGAGCGTGAATCCGCTCATTCTTCGTTTCACGTTTCCTCCGGAACCCTGGTCCCTAAGCGCAATTCCAGTACCAAGCACCCAAATCGACTTAAGTCTCTGATCTCAAAGAAACTTGGGTGCAACGGACGTGATCGCGATCACGTCCGCGATGACGCGTTCAGTTAGGGGGTCTGACAAACTTTGTCAGCCCGCGGCGGCCGGGGAAGGCATAGTCAACTGGACAGCCAGCTCCTCGTCCGGCTGCTCCGCCTTGTAGCGCTCGTAGCACGCACGGCATCGCGCTTCGTACGAAGAGTCGCCGACTTCGACCTGCGCGTCTCCTCCCGAAACGCGCTGCGAATAATGCGCAGCGCCGCGGCAGCGAACGCAGACCGCGTGCATCTTCGACACTTCTTCCGCAACCGCAAGCAGCGCGGGCATTGGCCCGAACGGCCGCCGCATGTAGTCCTGATCGAGTCCCGCGGCGATCACGCGAATGCCCGCATCCGCGAGCTGCATCGCCACGTCGACGACGCCCGCATCGAAGAACTGCACCTCGTCGATGCCGACGACCTGCACGCCGATCTCCACGCGCGACAGAAGCTCCGCGCTCGTGGCCACTGCGTGGGCCTTCAATCTCCGGTCATCGCGCGATACGACTTCGTCCGTCGCGAAGCGGTCGTCGATGACCGGCTTGAACACCTGCACCCGCTGCCGTGCAATCACCGCCCGCCGCAATCTCCGAATCAGTTCTTCCGACTTTCCGGAGAACATGCCTCCGGCAATGATCTCGATCCAGCCGCCGCGATGACTGTCCAATGGGAAACCCTCCGTGGTTAACTAACGTCAGGATACCAATGAGAAATGCAAAATGCAGAATGCAAAATGCAAATCTGAAAGCCGTCTTTCTTTTCTCATTCTGCATTCTGCAGTCTGCGTTTCCCGCCGCTGCCGCCGACGCGCTCAGGATCGGCAGAATCACGATCGAAAGCATCGATGTCTACTCGAAGAGCGAAGCCGCCAAAGGCCGCTTCTATCGCGCCGCGGACGCGCTGCACATCGAGACGCGCGACTCGGTGATCCGCAAGTTTCTTCTCTTCCGCGAAGGCGATGAATACCATCCGGAGCGCCTGGCGGAGACGGAGCGGATCCTCCGCACGCTGCATTTCCTCAAGTCCGCCAGCGTCACCGCTTCCGAGCCGCATGACGGCGTCGTCGACATCCTCGTGAAGACCCAGGACGCCTGGTCGATCGCGCCGGAGACGCAGGCCGGCAACAAAGGAGGCGAGAGCACCTACGGCGCCAGCATCACCGATTCCAATCTGCTCGGCCTCGGCAAGGAAGTGTCGCTGAGCTGGGACAAGACGATCGACCGCACCCGGCTCGCAATCGATTACCAGGATCCCGCGCTCAACTCGCAATTCTGGTCGGCACATCTCGCCTACGGACACAACTCCGATGGCTACGATCACCGCTTCATTCTCCGCCGCCCGTTCTATTCGTTCGCGACGCCGTGGGCTGCCGAGGTGTCGTGGCTCGCGTTTCAGCAGGACGACCGGATCTACGCCAATGGCCGCACTGCCGCGCGTTTTCAGCAGGAGCACAAGATGATCGTGCTCGATTACGGAAGCGCACTCCATCCGAACGACGTCCGCGCGAATCGCATCACCGGCGGCATCCGCTTCATCGACGACGAATTCTCGAGCGTCGCCGCGGATCACCACTTCCGCTACCTGTTCGCGCGCTGGGACAAAGTCGAGAACGAATTCGTGAAGCTCAACTTCGTCAACAAGGACCTCCGCTACGAAGACTTCAACCTCGGCGAGCAGACATCGATCGAGACCGCGCTCGCGCGCAATGCCGGGTACGTGCGAGCATCGACGGCGAGCGGCCACGCCTTCGGACCGTCATCGTTCATCGCGCCGTTCGCCGCAGTCGAGAGCCGCTTCGAGTCCGGTCCGCAGAACAGCATCGCGACCGGCAGCATGCTGTTCGTCAGCCGCTACGGAGATGAACATCCTCAGGCGACGGTGGCGCGGATGGTGATGAACTACGGCTGGCGCCTCGACCGCCAGTTGCAGTTTTTTGCGGATGGCTTCACCGGACTGCGCGGCTATCGCGTGCATGCCTTTGCCGGCTCGCGCGCCGTCGTGATGAATGCCGAACAGCGCCTCTATCTCGGCCGCGAGATCCTGCAGCTCGCATCGCCCGCAATCGTCGCCTTCGCCGACGCAGGCAACGCAACCGACGGCGGCTTCACCACGCTGATGCGCCTCAAGAGCGACGTAGGAATCGGAATCCGTATCGGACTGCCCCGCACACCGAAGAATCTGCTGCGCATCGATCTCGCCTACGCGCTGCAGCGCGACGCGAGGGGACACAAGGGGCTGTTGCTGTCAGTGTCGAGCGGCCAGGCGTTCTAGGATGGGATGGGACTATGGGACGGATGGGACCGATGGGACGGATGGGGAGAACGGTTTCCACCCATCGGTCCCATCGGTCCCATCGGTCCCATCCGTCCCATTTGTCCCATCCGTCCCATCCATCAATCAAACACTTCTGCCAGTCGCTTGATCCCTTCCTGAATTCTCTCGTCGGTTTCCTTCGCGAATGTCAGGCGCATCGTGTTCCTGCCACTGCCGTCGACGAAGAAGGGGCCGCCGGGGATGAACGCGACACCGCGCGCGACGGCATCGGCGACGCGGCTCGCTGTATCGATGTCGTCATGCATCGTCACGAATGTGAAGAGGCCGCCGGCGGCACTCGTCCACTCCGCGCGTCCGCTGAAATGCCGCGAGAGCGCATCGATCAGCGTTGCGCGCTTGCCGCGATAGAACGCGCGCACTTTCTCGATCTGCGGGGCGAGGGCGCCGGTCGCGCAGAATTCATCCACGATCGATTGATCGAGCATGCCCGAGCAGAGATCCGCCGCCTGCTTCGCGATCTCGAGTTGCGTCGAGAGCGCGCCCGGCGCGAGGATCCATCCGCACCGCAGGCCCGGCGCGAGCACTTTCGAGAACGAGCCGAGGTAGATGACGCGGCCTTCTTCGTCGCGGGACTTCATCGGGGTCGTGTCGGCCCCTTCGACGTAGAGAAGCTCTCCGTAAGGATCGTCTTCGATGATGAGGAAGCCGTGCTTCGACGCGAGCTTCAGCACGGCATCGCGCCGCGCCTGCGTCATCAGCCGTCCCGACGGATTCTGAAAATTCGGGATCGTGTAGAGAAGCTTCGGTTTCGTGCGCGACGCGACTTCGTCCAGCGACTCGGGAACGATCCCCTCATCGTCTTGCGCCACGCCGGCGAGCACCGCACTTCGCGCGAAGAATGACGCCGAGCCGCCGATGTACGTCGGCAACTCGACCAGCACCACGTCGCCGGGATCGAGCAGAGTGTGCGCGATGAGATCGAGCGCCTGCTGCGAGCCGGTCGTCACCATGACGCCGGCCGTCGTGCAGGCGATCCTCCGCTCTTCGCAGATGCGCGCAATTCCCTCGCACAACCGCGGCAGCCCGCGCGTCGGCCCGTACTGCAGCGAGACCTCGCGCCGGTCGCGAATCACTCGCGCCGCAATTTCCGACATCGCCTCCGCGGGAAAAGTCTCGGGACTCGGGACGCCGCCCGCGAACGAGATGATGTTCGGATCGTTGATCAGCTTTGCGAAGGCGCGAATCGCGGAGGGGCGGAAGTTCGCCGCGTCGCGCGAGAAGAATGTGGAGTAGTCCGTCACTTCAGTGCTCCGACAATTTGATGTACGAGGCGAGGAACCAGCTCTCGACGCCGGCGGAGAAGATTCCCTGTACGACGCTGAGCAGCAGATGCGCAGGTGCGGTGACGATGGCCAGCGGCGATGCGTGCCCGGCCATCAGGATCGTGCTGATCGACCCGATCACGCCCGAGCCGCCGAGCCAGATCACCATCATCACGAACGCGACTGCGAAATGCAGTCCGAACGACGCACGGATCTCTTTGCGTGCGTCGCGCAGTGATTCGCGCGCGGTCACGCCGCGCGTCATCACGATGGCGGTCGCCTTCGTCGTCCAGGCGACGGTCAACAGCGCGACGATCGCCGCGAAGAACGCCCACAGCACGAGCAACGCGCAGCCGGCGACGATCGCGCCCGTGGCTCCCTGGCTCGCGATGATGATCAAAGGAATCGGCGCGATCGGAATCAGGATCACGACGCCCGCCACGACCCAGGCGAGGTTGTAAATCCAGAAGACCGGCAGCCAGCCGCGCTTCGCGCCCCGCAGAAAGCGCTCGCTCGTGAAGCTGTCCGCCGCGTAGACCTCGGTTGCGCCGGCCTGCACGAAGGAGTGGATCACGACGAAGACGCCGAGGACGGCCGTGATGACGAGGAGGATGAAGCCGAGGAGCTTCCAGTGCTCGAGAAGGGCGGCGACGATGATGTTCGCGCTCTCGTCGGGCGGCGCGCCCAGATCGATCCGGCCCAGACCGATGCCGACGAAGATGGGAACGATGATGGCGATGATGGCCGCGACGCTGATCGCCACCATCGCGAGATGCTCCGCAATCCGGAAGAGCAGAACCTGCCAGTTCCTGACCGTGGTGTCGAAGCCGCCGCGGAGAACATCGGTCGCCGAACGGCTCACAACGTGTTCTGGCCTTTGCCGACGCGGTAATCGGGCACGCCGGTCAGGCGGACTTCTTCCGTCATCTCGTAAAGCCGGCTGCGCAGGCGCTCGCCGATGCGGTCCGCGAGATCGTCGATGTAGTTCGTCGTGAAGAGGGTGACGCGCTCGTCGTTGTAACGGCTGTTGACGATGTAATAGAGGATGTCCTGGACGAACGTGGTCGGCTTCTGCGATCCGAGCTCGTCGAGGACGAGGAGATCGCAATCGATGAGCGGCCGCAGCAACTCGGCCTTGGTCGTCTCCGCGTCGGCGTCGAACGATGCCTGAATGTCCTGAATCAGATCCTGAAAATTCGAGAAGAGCAGACGGCCGCTCTTCCCGCTCTGAATGATCTCGAGGAGCGCCGCGACGGCGAGATGCGTCTTGCCGGCGCCGCAGCCGCCCATGAGCAGAAGCCCGCGTCCGTCGCGCTGCATCGGCCAGGAGTCGACGAACTCCTGAACCTTGCGCTTGGCCGCGATGAGCGCGCCGGTGCCGCGATCATGGAAGTTCGCGATGCGGCAGTGGTAATAGCGGCGGGGAATACTGGCCGCGCTGATGCGCTGCCGCCGCCGCAGATCGCCCTGACACCCGCACGGCTCGACGCGCAGCGAGTCGGTATCGAGCGGGATCCACCCCGAGCCATTGCAGCGCGCACACGGTTTGGGATTGGGGGCAATCGAGGACATTGGCGGTAGTTTATCGCGTCGCTGGCGTGGTTGTGCGGGCTCGCGGTTGCGCGGGCTCGCGGTGATGGAACCCTGCTGATCCGGGTGCGGGTCTTTCGCGTCCAACTCCCTTGGTGCAACGCCCCGTTAGCCTCCCCACCGCGAGCCCGCGCGCCCGCAAGCCCCCGCCCCCCGCCCCATGTGCCCAAGGTATACTCAACACCCCGTTCGCAATGTCATCGCAGCTCCTCGCGTATCTCGCGCAGCGGCCGGACACGGCCACCTTCCTGCTCCCGAGCGAGCTGGCCCGGACTGTCGATGAGCTCTTTCCGCGCATGGAGACGCTCCCCTCGCCCATCAAGATCTTCCCCGCGGACGAAGTCCAGCCGCCCATCCTCGGATTTCCGGTTGCCGACTCGCCCGCCATGCGCGATCTCGACGCCCGCCTCGACAACTGGCTCACCGTCGAATGCCTCTGGCAGGTGAAGCGCGACGCGCAGTCGAAGGAAAAAGCGCAGCTCGCGTTCGGCCAGTACACCGCGCAACTGACGAAGCTCGCCGAAAACGCGATGATGGCGAACGTCCTGTCCGACTATCACGCCGTTTTCTGGCTCGCACACTCGTTCGATCTCGCCCGCCAGTTCGCCAGCATTCCGCGCCGCGTGAGCACAGTCGACACGCAGGTCGGGCGGCTGCAGGGCGACGCGCTCAAATACCGCATCTACCAACGCTGGGTCGCCGAGACGCGCGAGCTGATGACGCACGTCGCCGCGAAAGCGGCCCCTCTGCTCGATGGCGACGAACAGCGCTCGCTGCAGTTCATCCGCCTCCTTCAGGAAGACGTGCTGCTGCTCACCGAGGAATTCGTCGGGCCCGATCTGCGGGAGCTGCGCTCGTTCGTCACCGGCTATCTGCACCGCGAGTTCCAGGCCTTCCGCGACAGCTTCGAGCGTCTGAAGGCCGCGGCGAACGACCTGCTGCAGAAGGACCGCACGTTCCGCTCCACTCTTCCGCTCTTCGGCTGCAATCCCGATGCGGGTGTCACGATCGCGCTTCTCATGGACGCGCGATTCCAGACGTTCCTCTACGAGAACACCGCGATTCAGAATGCAGTCACGCGCGAGGACCGCGAGCAGTTCGCGCTGATCTCGAGGCGTCTTCGCGAATTCGCGATTCTCAATCAACTGCGCCGCGGCATCGTCTGGCTCACGACACTGCCCAATGGCCAGCTCGTCTCCGACCGCCGCACCGCCGGAAATTTCTCTCACTCGACGCGGCCGATGGACTTCGGCCGTCCCGGCGTCGTCGATCCGATGGTGCACCGCTTCGGCCTCATCTACGACATCTCGGCCTTCACCGAGACGCTCGGCGCGATCAAGCGCGGCGGCGAAAAGGAGGAAGTGCGCTCCTATCGCCAGACCCTCCTCTTCCAGCGCAAGCTCGAATCCGTCGCGCAGCGCCACCGCCTCATGTTCGAGAAGTTCCTCGGCGACGGCGCGTTCTACACCACGCGCCGCGCGCTGCGCCTCGTGCGTGCCGCCGTCGAGATCCAGCGCTTCTACAGCGAGATGAAGCGCAAGGGCTTCGCCTTCAACAAAGGCCTCCGCATCGCGCTCAACTACGGCTACTACCGCCTCCTGCCGATGAAGGGCGGAACGGAGTCGAACGAGAAGATCACCGAGTTCTACGGCCCGGGCATCGTCGAGCTGTCGCGCCTGACCACGGGGAAGGCAAACAAGGAGATCGAGGAGATCGCCGCGTTTCTCATCGCACGCGGTTTCGATCAGACGAAGGTGCAGACGTTCTTCGCGCCGCTGTCGCGCGGCGTCGACGTCGTCGATCACGCCCAGCAGGCGCGCGAGTTCTACGCGTACATGAACGCCAACGGCAATCTGATCAACGAAGGCATCGTCGCGTCGATGCCGTTGATTCAGGAGCTCTCGACCGAGCTCGCCGCCGAAACGCAGCAGCTCTACAGGGTGAAGGCGCCATACGGGACCTACATCGGATTCAATCCCGCGATCCCCGGCATCGAGTACATCGGCTTCCGTCTCCTCGGCATGGTTGCGCTGAAGGGCCTCGACAATCTCGAAGTGGCGGAGATGGTGCCGTTCTCATCGGGCGAAGCCGTCGCCACCCCGCTCGAAACGAGCGACCCGCTGGTGATCGTGCTCCGCGCGGAGTTCCATCGCGACGACGAGCCGGCACCGTTTCAATCGATCGATCCCCAGCAGGACGCGCGCGATCTCCACGACACGACGACGGAGCGCCTCATCGCGAGCGAGCTCGTCGTCTGCGTACCGCTGGCCGATTATGAAGACGCCCTGATCGGCGAATGGGATCCGCTCTCCAACGACATCAACCGCCCGCTGCGCCTCCCCTGTGAAGATCTGAAGCATCTGCTCTCCACCAGGGGACGGCTCTCGCTCGAGATTCTGCAGACGCGCAAGGTGAGCCTGCGCGAGCTCTACGATCGCCTCGCCACCGACACGACACCTGTACCGCTGACGGAGTATCGCGGAGGATCGTACGAAGCGTTCATCGTCGGCGAGGTGGTGGAGAAGCTGTGATGACGGGGTTGCGCGGTCATGCGGGCTCGCGGGCTCGCGGTGGATTGAAGTAGCACCGCGCACCCGCGCAACCGCGAGCCAAAGTAAAATAACCCCGTGCGCGTCGACCACGACAAACGCGAGGTCCTCTGTTCCGTCGGAGATCTCGTTTACGAATCCACCTACCGCCGCATCGGCGTCGAGCGTGGCGACGGGTTCCGGCGGATGTGGATCGGGCAGGACATCCACATGAAGCGCGCCGAGTTGCGCGCTGCGGAAGATCCGCACTATCGCGCCGAAGTCCACGTCGTGCATCGCACGCACATCGGCGGGTGGAACATCACCATCACCGGCCGCATCGACGGTCTCTCCGTCGACAAGGCCGCGCAGCGCGTCGTGATCGAGGAAGTGAAGTCGATTCACTTCGATCTCGAGCTCGAAGCGCTGATGCGCTCCGACAAACTGCAGCGGCATCTCTACCAGTTGCTGCTGTACTCGCTGTTCCTCGCGGCCCAGCCCGACTTCAACGGCTTCGCCTTCGTTCCGCAACTCGTGCTCATCGATCTCGTCTCCAGCGAGACGAAGATCGTCGACACGGAATTCGACGTCTCGCGCGTCGCCTCGGCGCTGGAGCGCACGCTCGCGAATCTCATCGAGGAGATCGAGGCCGCGCACGCCCTCCGCGTCGCGAAGCGCGCGATCGCCGCCACGCTCCAGTTCCCCTACGACGCGATGCGCCCGTATCAGCCGGAGATGATCGCGGCCGTTGCGCGCGCCGTCGAACAGCAGGAGGCTCTGCTCGTCTCCGCGCCGACCGGCGTTGGCAAGACGATCGGCACGCTCTATCCCGCCCTGAAGCAGTCGCTGCGCCTCGGCAAGAAGCTCTTCTTCCTCACGTCGAAAACACTGCAGCAGGATGCGGCGATCGAAGCGCTTCGCCTGCTCAACGACGGCTCGTTCCGCGTGCTGCGCATCCGCTCCAAGCAGAAGATGTGCGCGCACTCCGAGATGATCTGCCACGAGGATTTCTGCCCCTATGCCGCGCAGTATTCGCAGAAGATGGAGAAGAGCGGGCTCAAGGAGCGCATCACCACGGAGATGAGCTACTTCGATCCCGACATCACGTTCGAGCTGGCCAGGTCGACGGAAGTCTGCCCCTTCGAAGTCTCCCTCGAGCTGATCGACGAGGCCGACGTCATCGTCTGCGACTACAACTACATCTTCGATCCGTACGTCGGCCTCAAGGCCTACGCGCAGGAGCACGACTACGGCGACTGCGTGCTCGTCGTCGACGAGGCGCACAACCTCGTCGACCGCGGCCGCGGCTACTACTCGCCCGAGCTGCACGAGAAAACGCTCGACGACGTGCGGACGCACCTGATGTCGCGCAACTGCTGGCTCGACGGATGGGAAGAGCTTCTCGAGATGCTGCGCGATCACATGCGCGACTTGTGTACGACCGGCGACCTCGCCGGTCCCGATGAGGACATGACCGGCGGCACCTGCCGCACTCATCTCTGCGAGCCGAGCCGCGAGCTCTTCGTCGAACAGCGGACGGAGTGGGAACGCCTGATCCTCGAGTACATCGGCTGGAAGATCGAGAACCGGATCGCAGAAGAGGACGACCCCGTGGTCGACTTCTACTTCAAGCTGGTGAAGTTCACGAATCTGCTCGTCGAAGATGGTGAGGAGTTCGCGCATCTCGTCGAGAAGACGAACGACGGCATCAAGCTCAAGATCTTCTGCAAGGATCCCTCGCGCTTCCTCGGCCGCATCTTCGAGTCGGCCCACGCGACGATCGCACTGTCCGCCACCCTCGAGCCGTTCGACTTCTACCGCAAGACGCTGGGCGTTCCGCCGGAGCGCACCGCGGAGATCTCGCTCCCCTCTCCCTTCCCGCGCGACAACCGCAAGATCGTGATCATCTCCGACGTCGACACGACCTACAAGAACCGCGGCAATCACTACGAGAAGATCGCGGAGAACGTCGCGCAGATCGCGGAAGCCGCGGAAGGCAACTTCCTCGCGCTGTTTCCGAGCTACGCATTTCTGCGCGAAGTGTCGGAGCGGATGCCGCCGCTGCAGAAGCGCGTCATGGTGCAGCGGACGGACATGACCGACTTCGAGCGCAACGCGATCCTCGAGATCCTGCGCAACCGTCCGAAGCGCGGCAATCTCATCCTCGCCGTGTCGGGCGGCATGTATGCCGAAGGAGTCGACTACGCGGGCGACATGCTCTCCGGCGTGATGGTCGTCGGCCCCGCATTGCCGCAGGTGAGCTTCGAGCAGGAGTTGCTCAAGCAGTATTACGACGATCAATACGGGTCCGGCTTCGAGTTCGCGTATCTGATCCCCGGCATGACCCGCGTCGTGCAGTCCGCGGGGCGCGTGATCCGCAGCGAGCGCGACATCGGAGTGATCGCACTGCTGTGCAAGCGATTCACGCAGCAGACGTACTCGCAGTATTTCCCCGCCGACTGGTATCAGGAATCGCCGCGCGAGCTCGTCTCGCGCAAGGCGGCATCCGAGATCCGCGAGTTCTTCGAAGCGAAGGCGACACCGCAGATGACGATGCGCTGGTGAATCGCCCGCTGCGCTATCCTCAGCGCACATGAAAAAACTGCTGCCTGCACTGTTCCTGTTTGCCGCTTGCGCATCCGCTCCACCTGCCAGGCCGCCGCAATGGAGCGAGATTCCGGCGCCGATCCTCAACGCCCTCTGCGCGAAGCTGCACAGCGAAGGCGTCTCCCACGAGTCGCAGATTTCGCTGCTGAAAACGACGCGGCCGCTGATCACCGCCAATTCCATCGGCGGGCTCGGCAGGGCCTTCGGCAAGCAGGGCGACTCCGCGATGATGGCCGATGTCCTCAACTCTTCGCTGCAGCCGCTGCCTCTCGCGGTCACGCAGGGAGGCAACTGCAACTGGCGCCCCGTCGACCGCATCGATGCCAGGCGCGACCATGAGACGCTGATCGTCGAAGTCTCGGCACCCTTCGTGAACCCGTTCGAGCGCGGGGAAGCTGGACTCTTCGCCCGGATGTCCGTCGGCGGACAGGCACCGCAGTGGTACTGGATTCCGGTTGCCGAGCACAACGGCGCATGGGCGATCGGCATGGTGCTGCCGCTCGATCTGCACGAGGAGTAAGCGATGGGAGAACCGATCACGATTCGCAGTGGCGCATCGTTCCGCACGGAGATCGTCGCGGGTGTACACACGATCATCGCCGACGAGCCGAAGTCAGCCGGAGGCAATGATGAAGGTCCGACCCCGTACGACCTTCTCGCCTCCGCACTCGGCTCCTGCACGGCGATGACACTCCACTTCTACGCAAAGCGCGAGCGCATCCCGCTGGAAGGCGTCGAGGCGGTCATCACGAACGATCGGATGCACGCCAAAGACTGCGCCGACTGCGCGACGACAACCGGCTACATCCACCGCTTCGACGTAACGCTGAGGCTGCTCGGCAATCTCTCTCCCGAACAGCGGACCGCGCTCCTCGGAATCGCCCGCCGCTGCCCCGTCTACAAGACCCTCACCTCGGAAATCAGGATCGAAGAGCGAAGCGCGGAAGAGTGAAGAGTGAAGAGTGAAGAGTGAAGAGTGACGAGTGAAGAGTGAAGAGTAAGGGAGTGAGGATTCCTCTCACTCAGCACTCAGCACTCATCACTCGTCACTCATCACTCGTCACTCATCACTCGTCACTCATCACTCGTCACTCATCACTCGTCACTCATCACTCGTCACTCCTCACTCGTCACTGCCCCTTTTGGCACCTTTCTTTCAAATAAACTGTACACGATGACTACACGAGTCCTTGTTGCCGACGATGATCAGTCGATACGGCAGTTGCTCGGCACGATCGTTCGGCGCGAGAGACTGAACGTCGACTGTGTGGCCGACGGCCAGGAGGCAATCGAGCGCCTTCGCGAGCACGACTACGGAGTGATCCTCCTAGATCTGATGATGCCGCGCGTCGATGGTTTCGGCGTGATCGAATTTCTCCGCACGCACCCGCTGAAATACAAACCGGTCGTGCTTGTCATCAGCGCCTACACCGATCAGCGATTCAGGAGGGTCGATCCCAACATCGTCGCCGGGGTGATCCGCAAGCCGTTCGAAGTGGCCGAGTTGCGAGACATCGTGCGGCTATGCGTCGCGGGTCTCGACGAAGTGCTCGCGCAGAAGGCCGGCACCGCCACAGACACACTCGATCAGAACGCGAGCGACGTCAACTAACCCCACTTCTCGAGCCAGTACTGCAGCATCACGACCGCCCATAGCGCCTTCGCGTGATTGGCCTTCCCGCTGCGGTGCTCGTCGAGCAGCGTCCGCACGCGCTGTGCGTTGAGCAGGCTGAGGCGTTCCGGCGCGAGAAGCCGGTCGACTTCTCCGCGCAATCCGTGGTTGATCCACGATGCGATCGGAACCGAAAGACCGCGCTTGCGGCGATAGATGACTTCCTTCGGAAGCCATTTCTCCGCGGCCTTCTTGAGCACCCATTTCGTCTCGAAGCCGCGCACGCGCAGCTTCGCGGGAAGCGACATCGCGAACGAGGTGAGGTAGTGATCGAGATACGGCGCGCGCGCTTCGACCGAGGAGAGCATCGTCGCGCGGTCGACTTTCACCAGCAGGTTGTCGCGGAGATAGCTGCGGTAGTCCAGCAGCATCGCGCCGAGGAGCGGCTCGTTGCGATACGGGCCGGCATCCGGCAGCTCGGGCATCTCGGTATTCGCCGCGATGTCCGCCGGCAGGCCGGTGCCGAACCAGGAGAGGTGCCGCTCGACCCATGGTTTCTCCGCATCGGAGACGAAGCGCTTGAGCAGAAACTCGAGCGTCACTTTCTTGCCGGAGCTGGGGAGCTTCGCCACGCCGCTGCGAATCGCGGAGCGCAGGAACGACGGCAGCGCGTCGTACACCGGCGCGACCTTGTGGCCGAGGTAGGTCGGATAGCCGCCGAACAACTCGTCGGCTCCTTCGCCGCTGAGAATCACCTTCACATGCTTCCGCGCCTCGCGCGCCAGGAGAAACGTCGGCAACACGGCGGGATCGGCGATCGGCTCGGCGACTCCTGAGGTCACATGCTGCAGCGCGTCGAGCAGCGTCTCTTCGTCGGTGCGCACCGGGATGTGCTTCGTGCGCATCCACGCCGCCAGCACCGCCGCCTCCTGGCTCTCGTCATACGACGCCTCGGCGAACTGCGCCGAAAACGTGTGCACCTTGTCGACGCCGATGGCACGCGAAGCGAGCGTCGCGAGCAGCGAGGAATCGAGACCGCCGCTGATGAACACGCCGACCGGGACATCGCTCATCACCTGCTTCGTCACAGCGTTCTCGAAGAGGCGCTGCAACTCGGCGACTGCATCCGAAGGCGATCGGTCAGCGATCGCGAACGAGGCCGGATCCCAATAGCGAACGACCTGCTGTCCGCCTTCGCTGAAGCGAATGAATGTTCCCGCCTCGACGCGCCGGATCGACTTGAACATCGTCCGCGGCTCCGGCACGTAGCCGAGGCGCAGGTACTCCGAGATCGCGATCGGATCGAGCTCTTTCGAGATTTCCGGATGGCGGAGAATGCACTGCAGTTCGGACGCGAACAGAATCTCGCGGCCGGCGCGCGTGTAGAACAGCGGCTTCTCCCCCGCGCGGTCGCGCGCCAGGATCAGAGTCCGCGTCCGGTTGTCCCAGATGCAGAGGCCGAACATCCCGTCGAGCTGCGCGATCGCGCCGGTGCCATGCTCGAGATAGAGCGGCAGGATCGCCTCGACGTCGGAGTTCGAGCGGAACGGATAGTCGGGATACTTCGCGCGGATCGACGGCGCGTTGTAGATCTCGCCGTTGCATTCCAGCCAGACCTGAGAGCCGGGTGCAGCGAATGGTTGGTCCGCACGCTCATGCAGATCGATGATCCGCAGCCGCGCCGTCCCGATGATCGCATGCGGATTCGTGAACTTCGCATGACCATCCGGCCCGCGATGAGCAAGCGCCTCGCTCATCTCCATGGCGATGTCGGGATACCGCAGCGCGGTTCCCCCTTCCGAGATCATTCCGTAAATGCCGCACATAAATCATAGTGACGAGTGACCAGTGAAGAGTGAAGAGTAGAAGCCGGAAGTACTCATCACTCATCACTAGTCACTCGTCACTGGCTCGTCATCGATACCCCGCGAAATGCGCCCCCTCGGCGATCAGCCTGTGGCCTCCTGCTTCGAGCTGCGCGCGATTCACCCGATCGTCGTTCCTCACGACATAGATCCGATCGGGACAGCATTGCATATCGGCTGGAGGGCGCCGGACATTCCACTTCCCTCCCGCGAACGCGTCATAGTGCCTGATGATGTAGTTGCTCGTGAACTCCTCGGCGTCCGGAGTCACGACCGTGACCGGCTTGCGGAGATAGAACTGCAGCGAGCCCGTGTAGGCCTCGATCCCGACGATCTGCGTCGACGGCTTCACGTACGGCCTCAACTGCTCCGCGAACTGATGCGCGGAGCGGCGCTCGCCGATCGCTTTCAGCAGCGGATCGGCGGCGATCGGCATCGCGATGACCGGAATCGACAGCGCGATGATCACCAGCTCCCTGCGCTTGATGAACGCGGCAGCAAGTCCCGCGATCAGCGCAATGACTCCGAGGGCGATCGCGGATGTCTTCGCCGGCCCGAGAAGTTCAGAGCGCATCTTGAGAAACGGCGGCGCGGCGATGAGCACGGCGCCCACGGCGATCCATGTGACCGCCGCCGCGCGCAGCCCCTTCGCCGTGCGCGCCACGAGCAGCGCGACTGCAGGCATGACCGGGAGGATGTACTGCGGCCGCTTCGATTGCGAGATCGAGAAGAAGAGAAACGGGATCGCGATCCAGAGGAATGCGTAAAGCATTGCGCGATCGCGCTCCGTCCATCGCGACCTGATTCCAGCCAGCGCCACGATCGCCCACGGCAGCGCTCCACCGATCAGATACGGGATGAAGTACCACGGCGGGCCGGTGCGCTTGAGCGCCTTCGTCGCCAGACGCTGCGCCGTCTCCGTGACGAGCACATACTTCAGAAAATCAGGAACGACGCGCGTGACGCCGTACACCCACGGCGCAACGATCACGACGAACGCCACGAGACCCCACCACGACCAGAGCGCGCGGAATCGCTTCTGCCGGATCGCAAACGGAATCGCCACGATCAGCGGCAGCAGAATCGCGACCGGCCCTTTCGTGATGACGCCGAAGCCGATCGCCGCCCACGCGATCAGCGAGGGGAGCGGACGTTTCACCGGCTGCTCGATCGCCTCGTAAAACGCGACGAGCGCGACGACGACGAAGAACGCCAGCGCCGAATCGAAGATCACCGTTCGCGAAAATGCGAGCACCAGCGGCATGGAGAGAAACGCGATCACCGCGACGCAGGCCGACTCCGCATCCCACACGCGCCGCGCGAACCAGAAGAGCACCGCCGCCGTCGCGAGCGTGAAGAGATACGCCGGCAGCCGCGCCGCGAGCTCTGTCGGCCCCAGCACTTCCATCGCCAGCGCCTCGGCCGCGAAGTAGACGACCGGCTTGTCGAGATACGGCATGCCGTCGATGCGCGGCATCACGTAATCGTTCGTCTCCGCCATCTCGCGGCCCACTTCGCCGTTGCGCCCCTCGTCCGCGTCGAACAGCGGAGTCGAGCCGATGTTGGCGAACAGAGCGATGGCGACGATGGCGATCCAGAAGAGGAGAAGTGTCTGCGGGCGGGTCAAAGCGCGGGCGATGATAGCGCTACACTCTATCGCCCATGAAATCGGCGGCCCTTCTCCTCGCTCTCACGACCCCGCTCTTCGCCGCGCCGCTCGCGATCCCGCCCGAGGTGGCGGCAGCGCGGGACGCGATCCGGCCGGCGGGTCTCGCATCGCATCTCCGATTCCTCGCCGACGATCTGCTCGAAGGACGCGAGACCGGAAGCCGCGGCTTCGACATCGCGGCACGCTACGTCGCCTCCCAGTTCGACGCCCTCGGCCTGCAACCGGGCGGCGGCAACGGATCATGGTTCCAGCCCGTCCACTTCCGCACCGGGCGCATCACCTATCCGCAATGCAGCTTCGTCGTGCATGACGGCAAGGAGGATGTTCGTCTCAACGCGCTCACCGACTTCATCCTGCGGCCCGGCCTGCGCGTCGATTCCGACGAGATCACGGCGCCGCTCGTGTTCGCCGGCTACGGGATCTCCGCGCCGGAGCTGGGCGAAGACGATTACGCATCCGTCGATGTGCGCGGGAAGATCGCGGTCGTCATCAGCGGCGCGCCGGCGCACTTTCCGACTGATCAGCGCGCGTATTACTCGGGCGGCCTCGTGAAGTCGGAGATGGCGGCGGCGCGGGGTGCGATCGGGGTCATCAGCATTCGCAGCAGCGCAGACGAGGCACGGACCTCGTTCGAGAGGATTGCCGCGCAGAGCGAGCTGCCGGCGATGCGTTACCTGAGCGCGGAGGGCGAGATCGCCGATTCGCCGCAGCGGATTCGTGCGAACGGAATGCTGAGCCATGCCGCAGCCGCCCGCGTGTTCGCCCACGCGCCGAAGAATCTCGACGAGATCCTGAGCGCCGCCGAGAAGCAGGCGCCACGATCGTTCCCGCTCAACGTGACCGCGACGATCCGGACGGCATCGATCCTCTCCGTCGCCGACAGCGAGAACGTCGCCGCGATTCTTCCCGGCTCCGACCCCGCGCATCGCGACGAATACGTCGTCGTCTCCGCACACCTCGATCACCTCGGCAATCGCGCGACGACGGAGGACCACATCTTCAACGGCGCGTATGACAACGCGTCGGGATCGGCGGCTCTCATCGAGATCGCGCGAGCATTCGCAGCACTTCCGAAAGCACCGGCGCGCTCGGTTCTCTTCGTTGCGCTGACTGGCGAAGAGAAGGGAGAGCAGGGCTCGGCGTACTTCGCGCAGCATCCGCCGCTCGAGCATGGAGCGATCGTCGCCAACATCAACATGGACATGTTCCTCATGCTCTTCCCCGTCAAGGATCTCGTCCTCCTCGGCGCCGAGCACACCTCGCTCGGCCCGCTCGCGCAAGCGGCTGCAGAGACGATGGGCTTCGACATCAGCCCCGATCCGATGCCGGAAGAAGTGCGCTTCATCCGCAGCGATCAATACTCGTTCGTAAGAAGCGGTGTGCCTTCGATCAGCATCAAGACGGGAAACATCAGCAGCGATCCGGCGATCGACGGCGCGAAAGCCACGCACGAGTGGCTGCGCACCATTTATCACTCGGTCCGCGATGACATGACGCAGCACTTCGACTGGGCGACCGGCACGCGCTACACGCAGGTGAACTTTCTGCTGGCATGGAGCGCGGCCAACGCGCCGGAGAAGCCGCGCTGGGTCGAAGGCGATTTCTTCGGCAAGAAGTTTTCTTCCGCAGTTCATCCCGACCGACCGTAGCGCAGCGAAGGGAGTGGAGGGATCAACGACGGCGCCGCGCGGCTCGCGGCGAGAAGAGCGATCGTGCCGGTGTGATCGCTGATCCCTCCGCTCCCTTCGGTCGGTCGGGATGTCCCGAGGCGGGATGCCCACGGTGCTGTTACCATTACTCACATGCCACTTCAGCCCGGCGAGATGCTCGGGCCTTACAAGATCTCTGGCCTTCTCGGCGAGGGAGGCATGGGCGCGGTTTACCGCGCCCGTGACACGCGGCTTCATCGCGACGTAGCGATCAAAGTCCTCACCGCGATCACGCTCGACGATCAGGAACGGCTCGCGCGTTTCGAGCAGGAAGCGCGCGCGACGGGGATGCTCAATCATCCCAACCTGCTGACGATCTTCGACGTCGGCAATCACAACGGCACTCCGTTTCTCGTCAGCGAGCTGCTCGAAGGAGAGACGCTGCATCAGCGCCTCACCAAGGGTGCGATCCCGCCGCGCAAAGCGGTTGAGATCGCGGCGCAGATGGCGCAGGGCCTCGCGGCCGCTCATGAGAAGGGTGTCGTCCACCGCGATCTGAAGCCGGACAACGTCTTCATCTCGCGCGAAGGGCGCGTGAAGATTCTCGACTTCGGCATCGCGAAACTGAATCCGAAGAGCGGCGCGGACGGCCCGACGTTTCAGGTTGCCGCCACCGAGCCCGGCATGGTGCTCGGCACCGTCGGCTACATGTCGCCGGAACAGGTGCGCGGCGAGATCGTTGACCAGCGCTCCGACATCTTCTCGTTCGGCACGATCCTCTACGAGATGCTGACCGGCGAGCGCGCGTTCAAGCGCAACTCCTCGATCGAAACGCTCAGCGCGATTCTCAAGGAAGAGCCGCGCGATCTGACCGAAGTGCTGCCGAACATCCCTCCCTCACTCGATCGTCTCGTGCGGCGCTGCCTCGAAAAAGACCGCGACCTTCGCTTCCAGTCGGCGCGCGATCTCGCATTCAATCTCGAGACGATGTCGTCGATGGTGATGCCGTCATCGACGCTCTCCCAGCCAATGCCGCAGCACGGCGTGCCGTCGACCCCGTCGCCGTCGCAGGCGACTTACACGCCGACGATCCGCACCGCGACACCGACGGCGCACCGCCCGCCGATGACTTCGGCAACGGCCGCGCATCCCACCGAGGTTCGCAATGCGACGATGGCGCGACCGCGCACCGTGCTGACGAAGCCGAAGCCGCGCGTCTCGCCGATCCTCACTGCCATCTTCTTCATCGTCGCCGTCGCCGGCGCGGCGTTCGGCGGCTGGTGGTTCGCGCTGCACGGCAAAGGCGATCAGCAGGAGCTGACATTCCGCCGCATCACATTCCGCCGCGGCGAAGTGCGCGGTGCGCGCTTCACTCCCGACGGCGACACGATCGTCTACAGCGCGGCGTGGGAAGGACAACCATCGGCCCTCTACGTCGCCAGCAGACAAAGCACCGAGGCAAGGCCGCTCGGAATCAACGACGCCGAGCTGCTCGCGGTGTCGAAGACCTCGGAGCTGGCGATCATGCTCCGCCGCGACCGGATGACCGGCATCGGCACACTCGCACGCATTCCGCTCGCGGGCGGCATGCCGCGCGAGGTCTCCGACTCCGCGCTGCGCGCGGACTGGATGCCCGACGGTTCGCTCGCCGCTCTGCGCATCGCCAACGGCAAGTACCGCATCGAAGCGCCCGTCGGCACCGTGCAGTACGACACACAACATCAGATTCTCGACATGCGGATCGCACCCGATGGCCGCATCGCATTCGTGGAGACGATCAGCGGAAAGAACATCCTCACGCTGCTCGACAACAAGAAGGCAGATCCCATCGCCATCGGCTGGAGCCACGGCGTCACCGGCATCGCCTGGGGTGCCGACGGCAAATCGATTCTGCTCACAGGCACCGACAGCGGCGCGCCGCCCGCGCTCTATTCGGTGACGCTCGCCGGCGACGTTCATCTCTCGAGCCGGCTCACGGGCCTCATGCGTCTCTACGATGTGTCGGGCGCGGGACGCGTGCTGCTCGCCAACGGCATGTGGCGCGCTGCACTCGAATATCAGCCGCCGGGAGAAACGACGGAGCGCGACGTCTCGTGGCTCGACTGGTCGATCGCGACGGATCTGTCGCCTGACGGCAAGACGATCCTCTTCAACGAAACGCGCGAAGGGGGCGGAGACAAGAACGGGATGTACCTCCGCCGCATCGACGCGCCGGCACCGGTGCGCATCGGCGATGGCATCAGCGACGGGCTCTCGCCCGATGGCAAGTGGGTCCTGTCTCACAGCGGAGCGAAGCTCGTGCTGCTGCCGACAGGCACCGGTGAATCGCGCGAGCTGAAGATCAACGGGCAGTTCGACAACGGCGCGGCATGGCTTCCCGACTCGCGCCGCGTCGTCGTCGCGGGCAGCGTGGACAAGAAGGACTATCAGCTCCATCTCATCGACACGCTCGACGAGACCTCGAAGCCGCTCACGACGGAGGGCATCTGGGGCGACGCATATCGTCCGTTCGCCGTCTCGCCCGATGGCCGCTTCGTCGCCGGCGTGACGCCGCAGCAGACGATCGCGCTCTATTCCGTCGACGGCAGCGCGCAGCCTGCGCCGGTCGCGGGTGCAGCGGCTGGTGAGATCCCGATCACCTTCTCCGCCGATGGAACGCTGCTTTACGTCTATCGTCCGACCGTTGTGCCGGCGAAGATCACGCGCATCACCCTCGCCACCGGCGCGCGCGAAGAATGGAAGACGTTCACGCCAGCCGATCCCGCCGGTGTGTACAAGATCAGCCCGGTGATCATCACGCCCGATGGCACTTCCTACGTCTACGACGCCCTCCGCACGCAGAGCGAGTTGTACGTGGCAGAAGGTGTGAAATGAGGCCGCCGGGGCGACCCGGGACCGCAGAAACCTCTTGTTGAGCTACGTCATCATCGGCATCGCCGCATTTCTTGCGGGCGCCATCAACTCGATCGCAGGGGGCGGCACGCTGCTCTCCTTTCCGGCGCTCGTCTGGATCGGACGGCCGGCCGTCATCGCGAACGCGACGAACACCGTTGCGATCTGGCCCGGCTCCTTCGCCGGTGTCGTCGGATTTCGCAACGACATCGCGAAGCTGCAGCGATGGCTCTTCTGGCTGATGGCTCCCTCACTCCTCGGCGGGGCGGCCGGCGCCTACCTGCTTCTGCACACGAGCGAGCGGATGTTCTCGCGCCTCGTGCCCTGGCTCATTCTCGGCGCGACGCTGCTGCTGGCGGCACAGGAGTTTCTCTCGCGCAAGTTCGCCGTGCTCGCCGAATCGCATCGCAGGCCGACGGCGGGCTGGATCACGTTCGTCTTCGCGTTCCAGTTTCTCGTCGGCGTGTACGGCGGCTACTTCGGCGCGGGAATGGGAATCCTGATGCTCGCCGCGCTCGGCCTCATCGGGCTCGCCGATCTGCATCAGATGAACGGTCTCAAGAATCTGCTCGCCATCTGCATCAACGGCGTCGCCGCGATCTACTTCGCGGTGCTCGGCGCCGTCGTGTGGCACGACGTCGTCCTGATGGCCGTCACGTCGATCCTCGGCGGATTCGCCGGCGCGCGCCTCGCGCACCGCTTCGGAAGGAAGTTCGTGCGCGGAGTCGTGGTGACGATCGGCCTCGTGATGAGCGTGGCGCTGTTTGTCAGGCTGTGAGTTGATCCCTCGCTGCGTTCGGGATGAACTGCGGCTCAAGGCCGGTAGAGAATCACCACGACGGCTACGGCGACGACGAGGATTCCGACGATCGTCCAGATCATCACGCGGTGGGCGCCGGCCATCGGCTTCGCCAGCGACGTGTTCCTGATCATGCGGCGTGCGGAGCCATCGTCGACGATCGCCGCGGCGCGGTCGCGGCAGTCGGCACACTCGTCGAGATGATGCGCGGCGAGCAGGATGTCATCGACCGGCGCCTTGCGGCTGACGTATCCGTCGATCTGCGCCTGCGTCAGGTGCTGTGCCACGCGCTGATTTTACGTCGCTCTGCCCTGAAGGAGCGCCTTTGTTGCGGCATGCTGTGGATTCGTCAATACGTCGCGGGCGTTGCCCTGCTCGACGACTTCCCCTTCGGCGAGGATCACGACGCGATCCGCGAAGTCGCGCGCGAAGTCGTCATCGTGCGTCGTGACGACCAGCGTCCGTCCTTCCGCAACGAGCCGCCGCAGCGTGTCGCCGAGCTCCTGCCGCCGCGCCGGATCGAGCGACGCCGTCGGCTCGTCCATCAGCAGCAGCGGAGGATCCATCGCCATCGCGCGGGCAATCGCCACACGCTGCGCCTCGCCGCCTGAGAGCTCGCGAGGCAATGCATCCTTGCGATGCGAAACGCCCAGCGACTCGAGCAACTGGAGCGCGCGCGCCTCGGCCGCCGCCTGCGCGGCATGCGCGACATGCAGAGGCGCGAGCGTCACGTTCTGCATCGCGGTGAGATGCTCGAACAGATAGTGTAACTGGAACACCATGCCGACCTGCTTGCGCAGCTCGCGCGCGAGCGTCCCCTTCGGCAGAGGGCCCGGACGGAGGACGACGCCGCCGATGTCGATCGAGCCGGCGTCGAACGCCTCGAGCGCGGCGACGCTGCGCAGGATCGTCGTCTTGCCGCCGCCGGAAAGCCCCATCAACGCGACGAGCTCGCCGCGCGCCGCGGTGATGTTCACTCCGCGCAGCACCTCGCGCGCACCGCGATTGAGCCGGAGAGAGTCGATGCGCAGAATCTCGTCGTTCATTCGGTCGACATCCTCCACTTCGATTCGAGCATCCGCGCCAGCCGGGCCAGCGGCAGCGACAACGCGAGATAGAGCCCCGCGCACAACGCACCGGGAATCACCCAACTGCCGATGTTCGCCGCGAAGATCGACGTCTGCTTCGTCAGCTCGACGACGGTGATCACCGACACGAGCGACGAATCCTTGAGCAGCGCGACGAAGTCGTTCGTCATCGGTGCGAGCGCGATGCGGAACGCCTGCGGCCCGCGCACCAGCGTGAAGACCTGATACTCGGTGAGACCGAGCGTGCGCGCCGCTTCGAGCTGCCCTCGCGGCACTGCTTCCAGCGCGCCGCGATAGATCTCGCTCTCATAGGCCGCGTAGTTGAGCCCGAGGCCGAGAAGCGCGGCGATGAAGGCCGGCAAACGGATCACCGACGACAGTCCGTAGTAGAGAACGAAGAGCTGCAGCAGCACCGGCGTCCCGCGCACCACTTCGACGTAGAACGTCAGCAGCATGCGCGTGAACACGCCGCCGTAAACGCGCCCGCTCGCGATCAGCACACCGACCATGATCGCCAGCGCCATCGCCGCGCACGACATCACGATCGTGATGAGCGACGCGCGCAGCAGCGCTGGGATGTACTTCATCACGACGTCCATGCGGCTCTCCCGCGGAGCCGCGGTCTGCGGCATCACGCGAGGCGCCTCGCCCTCGGCGACCGTCCTGAAGAACGCCGGCTGGTACTCGTCCCAGATCTCCCACTTGCGATAGATCTTCTCCAGCGTGCCGTCGCGCATCCGCGCCCGGAGGACGTCGTTGATCCGATCGCGCAGCGCGGTGTTTTCCTTCGCCAGCACGCCGACGTAGTGCCCCGCCGCCACCGGCTGCGGCTGAATGAAGATGCCACCCGTTCTCCGAAGCGCGCGCGCCGCGATGATGTTGTCGAGCAGCACCGCATCGACGCGTCCCTGCTTCATATCCTCGTACGGATGCACGTCATCGTCGTACGAAACCAGGATCACGCCCTGGTCCTTCTCCGCCTTCAGGAGCAGGTCGTAGGCGATCGTCCCCGACAGCGTCGCGACTCTGCGCCCCTTCAGATCGGCGAGCGTGCGATAGCGATCCTTGTCCTCCGGCCGCACGGCGATGACTTCGTGAAACTCGAAGTAGGGGACGGTGCAGGCGAGCGCCGCGCAGCGCGGATCCGTCTGCTCGACGCCGCTCATGCCGATGTCGAAATCGCCGCGCGCGACTGATTGATCGATCGACTGAAACTGCACCTGCACGAACTGCGCGCGGCGGCCGAGGCCTTTCGCGATCTCATCGGCGACCTCGACGTCGTAGCCGCGGACCTTCGACGGATCGGCGGGGTCGGCTTCCACATAAGGCGCGCCTCCTTCGGAGTCGCCGCCCCAGCGCAGCAACTGCTGCGCGTCCGCATGAAACGCGAGCAGCGAGAGGAGAACGATGAGCGTCTTCACGTTCTGCATGATAAAAACATGCTCCTGTGAATCAAGACCTTTCTCTCGCGCTCGCGCTAGCGGACGAAGCCGACGAAGTCACGCTGAAGTTTTTCCGCGCCGCATCGCTGAAGGTGAAAACGAAGCTCGATCGCACACCCGTCACGGAAGCGGACCTCGCCGTCGAGACTCTGCTGCGCGAACGCCTCGCCGCATCGCGCCCCGGCGACTCCATCCTCGGCGAGGAATTCGGGGTGAGCGGATCCTCGCAGCGCTGCTGGATCATCGATCCCATCGACGCCACGAAGAATTTCATGCGCGGAATCCCTGTCTTCGCGACGCTGATCGCACTCGACGATCAGATCGGCGTCATCAGTGCCCCCGCCCTCGGCATGCGCTGGTGGGCCTCGCGCGGCGAAGGAGCGTTCTGCAACGGACGCGCGATTCGTGCCTCGCGCATCGCGGCGATCGAAGAGGCGCAGCTCAGCTACGACGACATCACCGGCTGGGACAGCAAGGGACTGCGCGCGAAGTTCCTCGAGCTCGACCGCCGCTGCGGCCGCTCGAGGGCGTTCGGCGATTTCTGGTCGCACATGCTCGTCGCCGAAGGCGCCTGCGACATCGCGGTCGAGCCGGAAGTCGCGCAGTGGGACATGGCCGCCGTGAAGGTAATCGTGGAGGAAGCCGGCGGAATGTTCAGCGACCTCTCCGGAAATAGAGGCGCGAACGGCGGCAGCGGAGTTTCGACTAACGGTTTACTGCACTCGCAGGTACTGAAGATTCTGAATGATGGGACGGATGGGACGGATGGGACCGATGGGACGGATGGGTGAACGTCCCATCCGTCCCATCCGTCCCATCCGTCCCATTCGTCCCATTCCTCAAACACTATGAGCCTTGAAGAAGAAGTCCTCGTCGTCAGAACCTCGCTTCTCTCTCCCTACCTTCGGCCCGGACTCTTTCGCGAGAACGCCGAAGAGATCCTCGATCTCGTGGAGCGCGAGCAGGAGTTCCTCGTGCGTAGGATCGCCGAGGAGTCGCCGGAGTACCGGCAGATCATCCCGTATGTGGTGATCCGCAACGGCGACCACTGGTTCCTGCTGCGCCGCACGCGCAAGGGGACCGACGCGCGGCTGCACGACAAGCTCTCGCTCGGCATCGGCGGCCACATCAATCCCGGGCATGGCGTCGCCGAGGGCTTGCAGAAGGAGCTCGATGAAGAGGTCGCGATCGAAGGCGACTACGAGATCCGCTTCGCTGGAATCCTCAACGACGATTCCACCGAAGTCGGCCGCGTCCATCTCGGGCTCGTCTACGTGCTCGACGCGGCGACGCGCGAAATCCGCGTGCTCGAAACCGAAAAGCTATCCGGCGAATGGCATCCGGCGACTGCACTGGAGCCGATGCGAGAACCGATGGAAGGCTGGTCGCAGATCGTCTACGACGCTTTGATCAAGGAGTGATGCCGAATGCACCTCACGCATGACATGTTCCTCATCCCGATTCCGATCCTCGAGAAAATCATCCGGCCGGTTCTGGTCTATGTCTTTCTCGTACTGCTGCTGCGCGTCTTCGGGAAGCGCGAGCTGGCGCAGCTCAATCCGTTCGACTTCGTCGTGCTGATCTCTCTCTCGAACACGGTGCAGAACGCGATCATCGGCGATGACAACTCCGTCGCTGGCGGATTCATCGGCGCGTTCGCGCTGATGTTCTGCAACTATCTCGTCGTACGATTTCTCTTTCGCCATCGCCGTCTCGATCAGGTCGTGACCGGCACTCCGACGGTGCTCGTCAAAGACGGCAAGGTGCAGCACGATGCGCTGGCGAAGGAGCTGATCACCGTGCCCGAGCTCGACGTCGTCGCGCGCCGGCAGGGATTCGACGGAGTGCATTCGCTCGAACAATGCATCCTCGAGCCCGGCGGCGCATTCGTGATGAAGTCCAGGGAACCGTCGGAAAACGATCGCCGCTATCAGGAAATCGTCGCCATGCTCGGAGAGATCTCGAGGAAGGTGGACGGGTTGAGACCGTGAGTGGTCGTGCGGGCTCGCGGGCTCGCGGTGGTCCTTCACCATGAGCCCGCGTATCCGCGAGACCCCGAAACTAAACTTCGTCCTCCCCCTTCTCCGTCCCCTCGATCACGGGCCGCTCGACGACGTGCATGCCTCCTGAGTACGATCCGCCGCCGGTCGTGCCGAACACTCCGCCGTTGCCGCTCGGCACGCCGTATTCGCCGCGGCCGCTCTGTACTGCTTCGTCGTAGCCCCGGGCCGTCGGATCATTCTTCTCGTCCGGCGGGGTCGCACCTTCCGGCGCGTAGTCGATGTCGCTGTCGCTTCTTCGATTCGTAGCCATAATGCAGAGACAGGTGCAAGCGCCGCTCCCAATCGATTCGCATCTCGCGGAGATCCGCGAGCACATCCGGCGTCACCGCACGGCCGTGATCGTCGCGCCTCCCGGCTCGGGAAAAACGACGCGCGTGCCGCCCGCGCTTGCCGAGCTCGGCACGACGATCCTGCTGCAGCCGCGCCGTGTTGCGGCCCGCACGCTCACGCGGCGCATCGCGAGCGAGCGCGGCTGGACGATCGGCGAAGAGATCGGCTGGCAGATCCGCTTCGAGCGCCGCTTCTCGCGCCGCACGCGCCTGCTCGTCGCGACGGAGGGCATCCTCACCGCGCGCCTGCAATCCGATCCCCTCCTCAGCGATTTTCGAATCGTGATCCTCGACGAGTTTCACGAGCGGAGCATCCACGCGGATCTCGCGCTCGCGCTCGTGAAGCAGGCGCTCGACGCACGCGACGATCTCGCGGTAGTCGTCATGTCGGCCACGCTCGATGCGCAGCCGGTGTCGCACTTCCTCGGCGGCGCGCGCATCTTCAACGTCGATGCGCGCACCTATCCGATCGAGATCCGCTACCGCCCGAACACGACGGTCGCGCAAGCCGTCCGCGAGACGACGGGCGACGTGCTCTGCTTTCTGCCCGGCGCGCGCGAGATCGAACAGACGCGCATCGAGATCGGCGACATCGACGCGCTCGTTCTGCCGCTGCATGGGCAACTCGATGTCGATGCGCAGGAGCGCGCGATCGCACCCGCGCCGCGCCGCCGCGTGATCCTCGCCACGAACCTCGCGGAGACCTCGCTCACCGTGGAAGGCATCACCGAGGTGATCGACTCCGGCCTGCAGAAAGTGATGCGGTATGACGCGGAGACAGGGATCGATCATCTCGTCACGGAACGGATCCCGCTCGACTCCGCCGACCAGCGGGCGGGGCGGGCCGGGCGAACGGCGCCGGGCCGCGCGACGAGGCTGTGGGATGCGCGCGATCTGCTGCGGCCGCATCGCGAGCCGGAGATTCATCGCGTCGATCTCGCGGCGCCGATGCTCGATCTCATCGCCTGGGGCGGCGATCCGCGCACGTTCGAATTCTTCGAGCGGCCGCAGGAAGAGCGTCTGAACGCGGCGCTGGCGCTGCTGGAACAGCTCGGCGCGGATGCGGAGCTGCGCCGCTTCCCTCTTCATCCGCGGCTCGCGCGGCTGATCATCGCCGCGAACTTCGACGAGACGGCGATTCGCATCGCGGCGGCGATCTCGGATGGAGTGCGACTGCGCCGGTCGTCCACGACAGTCTCGGACGCATTCGCGCTCGCCGACGATGCGCCTCGCGAAACCGTGCGCGAGCTGATGGCGCGCGTGACGACGAAGCGGAGTGCGGACGAGACGGTGTTGCTGAAGGCGATTCTCGCCGCCTATCCCGACCGCGTGGCGATGCGGCGCGAACCGCGCTCACCGCGCCTCCTGCTGGCCAGCGGCACCGGCGCGGTCCTCGCGAAAGAGAGCGGAGTCCGCGACGGCGACTTTCTCGTCGCGCTCGAGCTGGCGGGCAGCGGCACCGGCGAAGCGCTCGTGCGCGCCGCGAGCATCGTCGAGAAGGAGTGGCTGCAGCCAACGCACCGCGAGAAGGTCCACATGTTGACGAATGCGGGAAATGTCCGCGCCGTCGAGCGCCTCTGGTACGGAGCCCTGCCCCTCGGCGAGCGCGGGACGGAGGTTGATCCGATCGAAGCGGAGCGGATTCTCGCCGAGGCGCGGAAGCCGCGGATCGATCCGCTGACGCAGCGCCGGATCGCGTTCGCCGGCGGCGAGAAGCATCTCGATCGCTTAGCGCCGCTCACGATTCCGCTCCCCTCCGGACGCACCGCGCGACTCGACTATCGCGAGGATGGATCGGTGTTCGCCGCCGTGAAATTGCAGGAGCTCTTCGGTCTCGCCGAGACGCCGAAGATCGGACCGAGGCAGATACCGGTGACGTTCGAGCTGCTCGCCCCGAACGGCAGACCGGTGCAGGTCACGCGCGACCTCCGCAACTTCTGGAACAGCACCTACGGCGACGTGCGGAAGGAACTGCGAGGCCGCTATCCGCGGCACCCGTGGCCGGACGACCCCTGGAACGCAACGCCGACGCATCGCGCGAAGAAGCGGGGGCAGTGAGCCCTCTCCCCGCATGCGGGGAGAGGGGGACGATGGGAAAGTTGCGCCGTCTTACTTCTGCTTTGCGGTTTCGAGGTTGATCGTCACTTCGACGTCATCGCCGACGAGAACGCCGCCGTTGTCGAGTGCCTTGTTCCAGCTCACGCCGAAATCCTTGCGGTTGATCGTCGTCGTCAGCGTGAAGCCGGCCTTCTCGTTCCCCCAGGGATCCTTCGCGGCGCCCAGGAACTGCACGGGAATCGTAACGCGCTTCGTGATGCCACGAATGGTTAGATCGCCGGTCACGTTGTAGAGATCCTTCTTCTTCGCCGGCACGATCGAAGTGCTCTTGAAGGTGATCGCCGGGAACTTCACGACGTCGAAGAAATCGGGCGTGCGGAGATGCTTGTCGCGGTCCGCATTGCCGGTGTCATTGCTCCCCGCGTTGATCGTGAACTCCACCGACGAAGCCTCGGCCTTCCCCGGAACCATGGTGATGGTGCCGTCGAAGTCGGTGAACTTGCCGGTCACGTTGCTGACGAGGTGGCGGACCTTGAAGTCGACGTCGGAGTGCGACTTGTCCACTTTGTAGACGTCGGCGGCCATGGGAAACGCGGCCGCGGCAAAAACGATTGAGAGAATGAAACGCTTCATGGAATTGACTCCTCCTTGAGTTAACGACGCACCGCATTGGCGGCGCGCAGGCTGTTGATCGTTTCGTGCATGGTGTCGCGGGCGCGGTCGAGCAGCGACAGCAGTTCGGCGAGCTCGCGCTTCCTGAGGCCGGACATCGTCGCGTCGATGCCTTCCAGCATCGGGCGGTCGAGCGAGTTGACGAGATCGAGACCGCTGCGCGTGATGCGGCACCAGACGCGGCGGCGGTCCACCTTGCACCGTTCGCGCGTCACGAGCTTCTTCGCCTCCATCCGATCGAGCAGACGGGTGATGCCGGGCGTCTCTTCGATCATCCGGTCCGCGATGTCGAGCGTCGGCAGGCCCTCTTCACCAGCGCCGCGCAGGATGCGCAGGATGTTGTACTGCTGCTCGGTGATGCCGTGCGCCCCGAGGATGGCGGCCATGCTGCGGCGGACGAGATCGGCGGTGCGGAGCAGTGCAACGCCCGCTTCCTCCCCCTTCGAAGCAAAGGGGCGGGTCTGCTTGATCTCCTGTTGGATGGGTGACATGGTGATAATTTAGATGATGATGATTGATTAGTCAAGTATTTGAGAAAGAAGATGGGACGGATAGGACGGATAGGACCGATGGGACCGATGGGAGTTCTCACCCATCCGTCCTATCCGTCCCATCCGTCCCATCCGTCCCATTCTTCCCATCCGTCCCATCCGTCCCATCCGTCCCATTCGTCCCATCCAGCCCTGCCAGCCGCCCGCTCGCCCACGCCCACTGAAAGTTGTACCCCCCGATCTTTCCGTCGACATCGAGAATCTCGCCGCAGAGGAAGAGGCCCGCGCACACTCGCGACTCCATCGTCGCGAGATTCACCTCGGACAGCGGCACCCCGCCGGCCGTCACCTCCGCGTAGTCGAAGCCGCGGTCGCCTGTCACCGGCAGCGGCAGCTCGACGACACTGCGGATGATCCGCCGCCGCTCCTCCCTCGTCAGCTTCCCGATCGCGCCGCCGCCGATCGCTTCTGCCAGCCGCTCCGGCAGCCCCTTGCGATGGAGAAAATTCGGCACCGTCATGTGCGCGTTCGCCGCGAGCAGTTCCCGCTCCAGCGACTCGAACGTCTCATCGGGCAGCAGGTTCGCGTGCAGGAGAGGCGCCCCCGCCTGTCCGCGCTGCGCAACCCAGTGCCGGCTCATGTCGAGCACCACCGGGCCGCTGAGTCCGAAGTGCGTGAAGAGCATCGAGCCGCGCTCGCGGTGATTCGTGCCGCGCAGAATCAGCTCGGCCTCGACGCTCGTCCCGCTCAAGGCCGTCAGCCAGTGATCGCGCTCGAGGATGAGCGGCACGAGCGCCGGAAAGAGCGGCGTCGTGGTGTGCCCGAGGGATCGGGCGAGGAGATAGCCGTGGCCGTCGCTGCCGGTTTTGGGTACCGAGCGTCCGCCGGTCGCGAGAATCAGCCGGTTCGCGCGCAGCTCTCCATTGATGACGAATCCGCGCTCGATCGTCTCGACGCGATAGCCGCACCGCACCTCGACACCCGCATCGCGCACCGCGCCGACCAGCGCATCGAGCACGGTCGACGCGCGATCGGTGACGGGGAAGAGCTTGCCCGTCTCTTCGCGCTTGAGCACGACGCCCAGCGACCGGAAGAACTCGATCGTCGCCGGCACATCGAACGTCCGCAGCACTTTCGCGATCGCGTTGCGATTGCCGTTGTAGTCGCGTGCGTGTACGGCGTCATGCGTGACATTGCAGCGGCCGCCGCCGGAGATCAGGATTTTCGCGCCGATCCTCTTTGCTCCTTCGAGCAGCAGCACGCGCGCCCCGCGCCGCGCCGCGAAAAGCGCCGCCATGAGCCCGGCCGCCCCTGCCCCGCACACAACGACATCGAATGTTTGTCGCTTCGTCACGCCACTCACATTTACCATTCCGCGGCATGAAGCGATACCTCTCCCTCCTGCTCCTGGTGACTCTCGCCGCACGAAATGCCCCGGCGCAGCAGCGGCCGATGGATGCCGCGCAGCTGCAGCTCGCACTGCGAAAGCTCAACGTCGTCGGCAGCGCGCTCTATGTCGCCGCACATCCCGACGACGAGAACACCGCGCTCCTCGCATGGTGGTCGAACGATCGCCTCTATCGCACCGGCTATCTCGCGCTCACGCGCGGCGACGGAGGCCAGAACCTCATCGGCGATGAGAAAGGGGAGCTTCTCGGCGTCATCCGCACGCAGGAACTGCTCGCCGCGCGGCGCATCGACGGCGCGGAGCAGATGTTCTCCCGCGCGCTCGACTTCGGGTTCTCGAAGAATCCGGAAGAGACGCTTGCGATCTGGGGACGCGAGCGCATCCTCGCCGACGTCGTGTGGGCCATCCGCAAATTTCAGCCCGACGTGATCGTCACGCGCTTTCCGACGACCGGCGAAGGGGGACATGGGCATCACACTTCGTCCGCGATCCTGGCCGTCGAAGCGTTCAAGCTCGCCGGCGATCCGACGAAGTTTCCCGAGCAGCTCAAGTACGTCGCGCCATGGCAGCCGAAGCGCCTCTTCTGGAATCGCTTTTCGTGGCAGCCGATCGATCCGAACGATCCGAAAGTCGCGAAGGACGTCCGTATCGACCTTGGCGCATTCAATCCGCTGCTCGGCCGCGCGTACACGGAGATCGCGGCCGAGAGCCGCAGCCAGCACAAGAGCCAGGGCTTCGGATCCGCGGAACGCCGCGGCACGACGATCAACTACTTCTCCCAGCTCGACGGCGATCCCGCTTCGAAGGATCTCTTCGAAGGTATCGACACGAGCTGGTCGCGCTATCCCGGCGGCGAGCAGGTCGGCAAGCTGCTGCAGCAGGCCGCGGACAACTTCGATCCGAAAGCGCCTGAGAAGTCGATCCCGATTCTTCTCGATGCCGCCGGCATGCTCGACCGCCTCGGAGCGCGCCCCGAGTGGTCGCCGAAGCTGCATCCATGGATCGAGGTGAAGCGCAACGAGCTCAATCGCGTGATCGCCGGATGCGCCGGACTCGCAATCGATGTCAGCGCCGCCGACGCGACGGTCAACGCGGGCCACGATCTGAAGGTCAGCGTCAGCGTCATCAATCGCAGCGACTACCCGTTCATCCTGCAGACGATCGGCTCGCGCTACGCGGCGCCGAGCATCGGCGTCGGCAAGAAGCTCGCGAACAACGTGCCGATCAAGACCGAGGTGACGCTGCACGTGCCGGACGACATGCCGGTCTCGCAGCCGTACTGGCTGCGCAAACCGGCGCTGAAGGGATCATTCGTGGTCGACGATCAGGAGCTGATCGGACTCCCGGAGAATCCGCCGGCGCTGCCGCTGATCATCACACTCGCTGACGACCGGATGCACACGCTCTTCTTCACCGTGCCGGCGATCTACCGATGGACCGATCCCGTGCGCGGCGAGCTGACCCGCACCGTCGATGTCGTGCCGGACGTCGTGACGAACATGACGAACAAGGTCTACCTGTTTCCCGACGCGAAGCCGAAGCAGGTCGTGCTGCGCGCCAAGAGCTTCAGCGGCGCCGGCGAATCGGTCGTGAAATTGAAGGTGCCGCAGGGATGGAGTGCGACGCCGGAGTCCGTTCCCGTCACGTTCAAACAGCAGGGAGACGAAGTGCGCGTGACGTTCACGGTCACGCCTCCCGCAGGTGAGTCAGAGGGAATCGCACAGGCGGTTGCAGGGCAGGCCCTCTCGCCTGCCCCGAGTCTGACCGACATCGAGTATCCGCACATCCCGCCGCAGCATGTCTTCGGCGACGGAACCGCGAAGCTGATCCGCGAAGACGTGAAGAAGAAGGGAACCCGCATCGGCTACATCATGGGCTCCGGCGATGAAGTGCCGGAGGGGCTGCGGCAGATCGGCTATGAGGTCAACATGTTGACCGATGACGATCTGGAGCGCGGCAACTTCGCCGGTTACGACGCGATCGTCACCGGCGTGCGCGCCTACAACACGCGCAAGCGCCTCAAGCTCGACACGTCCAAGCTGCTCGAGTGGGTGAAGAACGGCGGCACGCTGGTCGTCCAGTACAACACCAACTCCGGCCTGCTGCTCGATGCACCGGGCCCCTATCCGTTCAAGATCACCGGCGATCGCGTCACCGTCGAGGAAGCTCCCGTCACATTCCTGAAACCCGAGCATCCCCTGCTCGTCACACCCAACAGGATCACGCAAAAGGATTTCGAAGGATGGGTGCAGGAGCGCGGCGTCTATTTCACGAACGAATGGGATCCGAAGTACGAAACGGTGATCTCGTCGCACGATCCGAACGAGAGCGACAAGCCCGGCGGCGAGCTCTACACGCGCTACGGCAAAGGCGTGTACATCTACACGAGCTACGACTGGTTCCGGGAGCTGCCCGCCGGCGTGCCGGGAGCATACCGGCTGTTCGCGAACCTGGTGTCAGCGAGGTAGTCGCGCGGGCTCGCGGTGACTGGGCTCGCGGTCCCACCACCCCGAGCCCGCGTACCCGCGAGCCCGCATAACCTCGATGGTTTTCCGCTCGTTTTCCATCCCGACACTTTTCCCGCTTCGTCGCATGTCATTCTTCCCCCGCTCATGAACGTTCGCCGCTGGTACGCGCTGGTCATCGCCAATCTCGCGCTCTGCATCGCGCTGATGTACGCCTTCACGAGGTACTACCGTTGAGATCACTCGACTGGTTCGTTCTGATCTCGACGCTGGCCGCGATCGTCTCCTACGGTCTCTGGAAAGGGCGCAAGCAGAAGAGCCTCGATCACTATCTGCTCGCCGGCCGCAAGCTTCAGGGGCCGACGATCGCGCTCTCGATCATGGCGACGCAGGCCAGCGCGATCACGTTTCTTTCGATGCCCGGCCAGGCCTACGCCGATGGCATGCGCTTCGTGCAGTTCTACCTCGGCCTTCCGATCGCGATGGTGCTGCTCGCCGCGATCGCCGTTCCGATCTATCACCGGCTCGGAGTTTTCACCGCCTACGAATATCTCGAGACGCGCTTCGGCCCCGGAACGCGCACGCTGACGGCGTCGCTCTTCCTGATGCAGCGCGGCCTCTCGACCGGCATCACGATCTACGCCCCCGCGCTGATCGTCTCGCTGATTCTCGGCTGGAACATCCACATCACGAACCTCGTCATCGGCACACTCGTGATCCTCTACACGGCGAGCGGCGGAACGAAGGCGGTGAGCTGGACGCACGTGCACCAACTGATGATTGCCCTCGGCGGAATGGCAATCGCGCTGGCCATCGCGCTGCACTCGCTTCCGCCCGACGTCACGTTCGGCGAGGCAGTGCGCGTGGCGGGAAAGATGGGGCGCCTGAACGTCGTCGACTTCTCCTTCAATCTCAAGACGCCTTACAACTTCTGGTCGGGGATCATCGGCGGTCTCCTCGTCGCGCTGTCGTACTTCGGAACGGATCAGTCGCAGGTGCAGCGTTACCTGACGGGCGAGAGCGTGGAGCAGAGCCGGATGGGACTGCTGCTCAACGGCCTCATCAAGGTGCCGATGCAGTTCTTCATTCTGTTCGTCGGCGCGATGGTGTTCGTCTTCTATCAATTCGTTGCACCACCGCTTTTCTTCAACACGGCGGAGCGTGCGAAGATCGGTGCGAGCCGTTATGCGACCGATTACGCGCGGCTGGAAGACCGGCAGCGAGAGCAGTTCGTGGTGAAGCGCGATCGCGTGCGCGAGCTGATCGGCGCGCTGCGGGCGAAGGATCAGGCGAAGGTTGCGGCTGCGACGGCCGCGCTCCGGCAGGCGCAGAGTGCGGAAGAGGCGACGAAGAAAGAGGCCGTGTCGCTGATCCGCCGCAACGACCCGCGCGGCGACAGCAGCGATACGAACTACATCTTTCTCTCCTTCGTGATCCGCTATCTGCCGGCGGGCGTTGTCGGCCTCGTGCTCGCGGCGATCTTCTGCGCGGCGATGTCGGCGACGGCGTCAGGGCTCAACGCGCTTGCGTCGACGACGGTCATCGACATCTACCGCCGCTTCGTCCATCGCGACGCGACCGATCATGGTTCCGTCCGCGTGGCGCGGCTGCTGACGATCGGCTGGGGCATCGTCGGCATCATCGCCGCGGAGCTCATCGGCGGCAGCGGCTCGCTCATCGAATGGGTGAACAAGCTCGGCTCGTATTTCTACGGGACGATCCTCGCGATCTTCATCGTCGCCTTCTTCTTCAAGGAAGTGGGAGGGTTCGCCGTCTGCGCAGGTGCAGCGCTTGGTGAGATCGCCGTCACCTGCGCTGCCCTCTTCACCGACACCGCCTGGCTCTGGTGGAACGTGATCGGCTGCGTCGTGGGCGTGGGCGGCGCGCTGCTCGTCGAGAAGATGCTGCCGGCACCGCAACCCGATCCGGTCGCGGAGACGTGAGGTGAGCGCGGGCCCGCGAATCCGCAGGCCCGCGCGACCAGCGAACCTACTTCTTCCACTCGTCGATCTGCTTGCGGATCTCGCTCGCGAGCTCGCTGCTGTCCTTCTCGGTCTTCTTGGCCAGCGCCTTCTCGGCGGTGACGATCGCGTCGGTCTTCTTCCCCTGCTTGAGAAGGATGCGGGCCTTCAGCCAGAGGTTGTTCATCGTCTCGCCGGCCTTCAGCGATGCATCGTCCCACTGCGCGGCCTCGGTCATCATCCCGTTGTCGAACGCGAAGTTTGCGGCGGCCAGCGGCGTGCGGACGTCGTCCGCCTTCGCTTCGGCGACTGCCTTCGTCGCTGCGGCGAGCACCTTCTGTGTCGTGTTCGCATTGACCGTGAACGGGACCGCGACGTTTTCCCATCGCAGCGATACGGTCGCCTGATCCGCGGAGAGAACCGGAACTTCGAAGTTCAGCCACTCCGTGAACGACGCGGTGGCCGGCGTCGCCTTCACACGCAGCGCATCCTTCGTCTGGTCGTAGCTGTAGCTGCCCCACTGATTGGCGACGCTGTTGAAGATCAGCGTCCACTCCTTCTCTCCCGGAATCGTGTGCAGGGAGTAGGTGCCGGCAGCGAGCTTCTGGCCGTTGATCGTGACGTCGTCGCTGAAGCTGATCGTCGTCGCTTCGTTCGCGCCGGTGCGCCACACCTGGCCGTACGGCACGAGCGCGCCCCAGATCTTGCGGCCCTTCACACCGGGACGGCTCCAGACGATCGTCATGTCCGTCGTGCCGATGGTCTGCGTCAGACTGGCGTGCTGGCTGACGCGCGGATACTTGACCGCCGGCGGATTCTGCTGGGCGAGCGCCGCGGTCGTTGCGAGGAATGTGATGAGGAGTAGTGCGTTTCGCATGGCCGCGGATGCTAGCAGAATCAGGCAGCAGGCACTGGGGGAACGCGGGCTCGGGCGACGTCGAACACCCGTCAAAGCCTGCGGCTGTACCGGACCCGGGCCCGAACCCGAGTCCGCGCCCGGCTTTCGACGGCACAATCTCAAATCTCTTGTCGACTTCTAAATCGTCGCTGCGCGAATGAGCGCCGCGTTTCCGCCGGCCGGCGACTTCCCCGATAATGTGCGGGCGGTTTCGCATGCCCCGGGCGCGCGAAGACCGCAACCCCGCGGACCCGCGTGGCCGCGTAACCCACGGAGAGAACATCGATGGTTGCCATTCGCTTCACCGGGAATTACGAAGATCTGTCGACGGACCGCGGATATCAGTTCAAGTTCTATTGCGAGAAATGCCACAACGGCTACATGTCGTCATTCCAGACGTCGACGATCGGGGTGCTCGGCTCCGCGGCGCGCGCGGCGAGCAGCCTGTTCGGCGGATTCCTCAGCAACGTCGCCGACTCGAGCTACGAGGTGCAGCGCGCAGTTGGGGGACCGGCGCACGACTCCGCATTGAAAGCCGCGGTCGACGAGATCTCGCCGATCTTCAAGCAGTGCACGCGCTGCGGCAACTGGGTGTGCGAGCCGGTGTGCTGGAACAAGAAGGCCGGACTCTGCGAGAACTGCGCACCCGATCTCGATGAGGAGATGGCCGCGGCGCAGGCCGACGCGGCGCGCGAACAGGTGCAGCAGAAGGCACGCGAAGTGGACTGGATGAAAGGGCGCAACGTCGCGCAGGTCTCCGGCGCCGTCTGCCCGCACTGCGGCGCGAAAACGCAAGCCGGCAAGTTCTGCCAGGAATGCGGCGGCACGCTCGCTTCGAAAAAGAAATGCGGCGGCTGCGGTCACGAGGCGGAAGGCTCGCCGAAGTTCTGTCCGGAGTGTGGCGCGAAATACTAGGTCTCGCAGGCTCGCGGATACGCGGGCTCGCGGTGGAACTGCGTGATCATCGCCATCTTCGACGATTCAACGTTGCCTCGCGCCCGAGAGACGAGTGCCGATCTTTACTGGTACATCGCGCCGGGTGGCGCCGTGTACGACGTCTCGCGCGCAGATCTGATTTGCGATCCATTCGTCTCGTCGCGACCCGCGATCTTCCCCGATCTGGATCAGGCACTCGCCACGATGCCGGTCGATGATCCTGAATTGATCTGGCTGACACCCAGAGCCCCAGCGCCCTAGCACCCCGCTCTACTCGCTATGCGCGGGCAGATTCAGCGCCACGATTCTCCCATCGAGCTTCGGCTCCAGCGGCTGCGCATGCTTGTGGAACATCTCGGCCCAGACGTCGCGCAGCGGGTGCGAGTAGTCGGTCACGATCTTTTCCTTCGCGATGTGGCTCATCACAGGCTGCAGACCGTCGCCGCCGCCGGCGAGGAAATCGGGCATCGCGACGTGATACGTCGCCTTCGGATCGACCGGCCTTCCGTCGGCGAACGTCACCGAGGTCACGCGATGCCGTTGCACAACCGGCTTGTCGGCATCGAGCGCGAAGTCGAACGTGTAGCGTAGACCTCCGACCTGCAGCACAGCGCGATCGCCGCCCGTCGTCAGGTTCAGCGCGTCGATGATCTCCTGCCCCGTCATCTCCACGACCGTCGGATAGTTGTCGAACGGTGAGACCTCGTAGATGTCGCTGTAGACGAGCTCACCTTCCGGCAGAGGCATGCGGATGCCGCCGGAGTTCACGAATGCCGCATCGCTGTTGGCCCATTCGCGCAGGGTGTCCGACAGAAGGTCGCCGAGCGCCGACTCGCGCGAATTGGAGCGGGTGAACCTCGCTGCCGCGCGCGCGCCGATCTTCTCGTTGCGCTTCGCCGCGACCTGATCGAGAAACGGCTGCAGCACCGCGGCGACTTTCGCATCGGGCTGGATCAGCGCCCCGTCGAACGTTCGCTGGATCATCTTCGCCTCGGGCATCGCCTGCAGCGGATCGCACTGATCCGTTCCGGCGTAGACCATCGAGCAGATCATCGTGTGCGGCCGCAGCACGGTCTTCGCCGGCATCACCTTGTGCGCCGCCGGATCGATGTAGAGATCGAGTGCGGAGAACTCGCGGCTGAACGCGAGAGCCTGCAGCACCGGCACCCCATGAATGATCTGCCGCATCTGCGCATGCGTGTGGCCGCCGAAGTAGCCGTCGATCGTCCCCGGAGGCAGCGCGTTGATCAGGTTCATCGCCTCCTGATCGGTCACGCACGACGCCACGTCGTGCACATCGTTCATGTCATTGCAGCGGCCGCCCATGTGCGCGACCACGATGACTGCATCCGCACCCTGTCTGCGCAGCGACGCCGCTTCCCGAATCGTCGCCTCGACGGGATCGCCGAACGCCAGCGACGTGACGTTCGCGGCCATCGTGACGTTCGGAGTATCGGGTGTGGAGAGACCGATGATGCCGATCTTCACGCCGTTGAGCGCAATGAGAGTCGACGGCTTCGCCCACGACGGCGTCATGCCCGTCGCCTTCTCTTTCATGTTCGCGGAGAGAAACGGGAAGTTGGCAATGTTGACGTTGCGCTTCAGCGCGCCGAGGGAGTCGTCGCCGGGATTCTTGGCGACGCCGGCCGGACCGACCGGGCCATAGTCGAACTCGTGATTGCCGACGGCGACGGCGGAGTAGCCGAGCGCGTTGTAACCGCGGATGACCGGCTCGCCCTCGAAGTAGTTCGATTCCATCGTGCCCTGGAAGAGATCACCGGAATCGACGACGACGACGCGGCCATTGCTCTCGGCGCGCAGCGCGTCGAGGTAGCTGGCGAGCAGCGCGAGCCCGCCGTAGTGCACCGGCTCGCCGAGACGCTGCTGCGATGCGCTATGTCCGTTGAACCAGCCGTGAACGTCCGTCGTTCCGACGACGATCACATGCACCGCCTCGGGCGATACGCGAGGAGCGGCCGGCGCAGTCGCGCACGCCGCCGCCACCATCGCAATCAGCAGCGCGGTCGCAAATTGAAAGTTGAAAATTGGAAATTGAAAGTGACGGCTTGGTTTGGACACCCGCATATTTTCAATTTTCAATTTTCAATTTTCAATTTAGATTTCACCCGTGCTGTACCGCTTCTTCGCCACAGCCGTCGCATTGGCGCATCTCGCGTTCATTCTCTTCGTGATCGGAGGTGCGTTTCTCCTTCTTCGGTGGCCGCGGCTGATGTGGGTTCATCTGCCGGCCGCGATCTGGGGCGTGACGATCGAGCTCATGGGATGGTACTGTCCACTCACACGGCTCGAGAACTGGCTGCTCCGTCGCGCAGGACGCGAGGGATACAGCGGCGGGTTCGTCGCGCACTACATCTTCGCGCTCATCTATCCGCAGGGCCTGACGCGTCCGGTTGAGATCGTCATCGGGCTCATGGTCCTGGTCGTGAATGTGAGCATTTACGTGAGAGTGTTCAGGTAATGTCCATTGAAGGAATCCCGCAACATCCCGTTCCGATCACGGAAGGGACGTTCGACACGATCGGCCTTTCGCCGAACATCGTCGACGTCGTTCGCCGCTTCGGCTTCGAACATCCCACTCCGATTCAGGCCGCCGTCATTCCGATCGCGCTTTCCGGCAAGGACGTAATCGGACTGGCGGAGACCGGCTCCGGAAAGACCGCCGCATTCGTGCTGCCGCTCGCGGAGCGCCTCGTTCACGGCCGCGGCGTGCGCGGTCTCATCCTCTCGCCCACCCGCGAGATCGCACTGCAGACGAAGGCCTTTCTCGATCTGTTCGGTGCGAACCATGAGCTGCGCACAGCATGCCTGATCGGCGGCGTGAAGATGCTGCCGCAGGTCAAGGATCTGCGCGCGAAGCCGGACATCGTGGTCGCAACGCCGGGCCGTCTGCTCGATCATGTCAACCGCCTCAACGTGAAGCTCGATGAGATCGAATACCTCGTCCTCGACGAAGCCGATCACATGCTCGACCTCGGCTTTCTCCCGCAGATGCGCGACATCCTCCGTCTCCTGCCGCGCGCGCGGCAGACGATGATGTTCTCCGCAACGATGCCCGACTCGATCGAGATGATCGCCCGCGACTTCATGCGGCAGCCGGAGCGCATCGACATCACGCCGCAGGGCACGGCCGAAGGAATCAGCCACCGGCTGTATCTCGTCAAACTGGAGAACAAGCGCCCCGCGCTGCTCGCGCTGCTGCTGCAGGAGCTCGGCTCGACTCTCGTCTTCACGCGGCGGAAGATCGACGCCGACTGGCTGTTCCACATCCTCGACCGGCAGGGACATCCGGTGACGCGCATCCACTCCGATCTGTCGCAGGGAAAGCGCGTGGCGAATCTGCAGAAGTTCCGCACCGGGCAGCATCGCATCCTCGTCGCGACCGACATCGCAGGACGCGGCATCGACATCCCCGGGATTCAGCACGTGATCAATTTCGATGTGCCGGAAACCGTCGAGGATTACATCCATCGAAGCGGCCGCACCGCGCGCGGCAGCGCGATCGGAACGGTGTCGACGATCGCCACTTGGCAGGACATGCAGATGATCCGCAACATCGAAATCGAGATCGGCGAAAAGATCCCGCGCTGCACCGTGGCCGGCGTCCCGCCCGAAGTGGAACTGGAGAAGAAGCCGGCGGCGAGGGAGCGGCGGAGACTGTGATCGGGGCGGGCGGGCGGGCTCGCAAGCGCGCCCGCATGACCGCGAGCCCACAACATCACGACATCCCCGCCCTCCTCACGACTCTCCTCTCATACATCTTCTGATCGGCGATCTTCATCGCCTCTTCGAGTGTTCGCTCGCTGCTGAATTCGGCGCCGCCCCATGACATCCCGACGCGCAGGCGCCGTCCGTCGATTTCGGTTTCGACGCCTTCGCTCAACGGTGCGAGCCGCTCGTTCACGACTTCGATCGTCGAATTCGGCACGACGATCAGAAACTCGTCGCCGCCCCAGCGAAACAGCAGGTCATCCGCGCGGATGCGCGCGCGGATCGCTTTCGCGGCGGTGCGGATCGCGAGATCGCCGGCCTCGTGGCCCAGCTCATCGTTGATCCGCTTGAGGTGATCGATGTCGAGCATGATCGCCACGCCCGTCATCCCGCGCGGCATCGCCAGGAAGGCATGTCTGCTGAGCGCCTCCGTCAGCGGATCGGTGTGCAGCTTCTGCTGTAACTGATCGCGCACGAGGGAAAGCGCCGTCACGGCATCCGTCAACTCGCGGCTCGCCTCCTCGGTCGTGAAGAGAATCATCCCGAAACCGAGCACGATGCAGCCGAGGAGATCGGCGAGCGAGGAGTAGTGAAGGAACGGCAGATCCCATCCATTCGTGACCATGATGAACAGCGGGACGTACGCGGCGTAGGCCAGCGTCATGAGCGCCAGCGCGAGCCGCATCGTCTGCCAGCCGACCTGGCGCCGGTGCGGATGAATGCTTCCCAACGTCAGGAACGAGATGAACGTACCGATCGATACCGCGGCGGCCTGGCCAACGAACACGGCGTTGAAGCTGGAGGCGAAGCGCACCGGAACCGCCGCCAGGAGAATTGCCGCGGGCGTGCAATAGACGAAGTAGCGGATGCGGATCTCCGTTCCGTCGGCGAGCTCGCGCGAGCCGGCATAGAGAAGGCCGAGGAAGGCCCACTCGGCGAGGAGATAGAGCAGCCAGAAGATCCGGCTGTGCATCGCGATGAAGAGGCGCACCGAGGCGAGCGCAACGAACATCGACATCCACGCCAGCGCCCAGTTCCGCGCATACCGCCACGCGAACATCCGGCCGAGTTGCGCCATCACGAGAGCGAGCAGGAGACTCCCTGCTGCCTGAAAAGACACAGCGACCGTCGAGAAATCGGCCATTGCCTTTGGACCCGGCCTTAGTGTGGATCTAAGGAGCGCCGGAAACTGTAAGGAAGATCACAAAACAGGCGACCGCCGGATCCGCACCCCCGCCCGCACAGCACGCGTCTGGCCGAGGGTGATCACGGGGGTTGCGCCTGCTTCGACGCGGCGATTGAAGACGTTCTCCACGCTCACGAAGAACCAGCCGCGTTCCGCGAACAGGTCGGTCACGATGCAGGAGCGGAGCGGGAACTGATTGAGATCGTCATCGAACTGCTTCGAGGCCCATCGCGTCCGCACGCCGATCGAGCTAACCATCCATTGCACCGTAGCCTGATGCCGCGGCACCTGCGGGATGCGCTTGCCGTTCACGGCGGTGCTGGTCAGGAGATAGCCGGCGGTCAATCGCATGCCGCGGGGCAGGCGCCACTCCCCTTCCAGCTCCGCGCCGCGCGAGCGGGACGCGCCCGCGTTCCGGCGCTGGCGTGTGATCAGCGACGGCGTCGCGGAGAGCGTCACGTTCGCGATCGTGTCATCCATCCTCATCGAGAAGAGCGTCGCGCGCAGCCAGCGCCAGCGGACGCCTGTCTCAACGGCCTGGAGGTGCTCGGGTGTGAGCTCCGCGTTGGCCAGCGTCAGCACGTTGCCGGCGCGAAACCCGCGATAGAGCTCGTTGAGCGTCGGCGCGCGGAACGCCCGATAGGCCGTCGCGGTCAGTGCGAGATCACCCGGCGCGCGATAGATCATCGAGAGCCGCGGGCTCGTCGCCAGCTCGTGACCGCGCCAGGAATCGACGCGCAGCGTTGCCGTGATCGCGAGCCGGTCCGTCGGCGCGATGACATCCTCGGCGAATGCGCCTGCGATCTGCTGCGCGCCGCCGTTCTCGACGTGTGTTACCTTCCCGTTGGCCGCGTACTGCAACTCGTCGCTCGTGCCGTGCACATCGCGGTACTCGCCGCCGAAGAGAAATGCGTGATGCCGGCCGGCAACCATCGACCACTGCACACTGCCGCCGGCGCTGCGCGAGGGCACGCGCTGGTCGACGGTCAGCCGTTCCGTCGAACGATCATTCGAGATCGCGGAAAAGATCTGTCGATAGTCCTGATGCGACGCATACGCGCGCAGTGAGAGCGCGTTGCGATCGAAACCGAGCGCGAGCTGGCGCAGGAAGCTGTCGTTGGTCTGGAGCGGCGTTCCGTTGTCGCGCGACTCCGCATAGCGCGACGCGCGAAGGAAGAACGGCCCTTGCAGCGCGGTCACGTCGATGAGCGTGTGGCGGCCGCCCGCCTGACGATCCACTGCACCACGCTGCTCCGCGGGAACGAGCACATAGCCATCCGTCGTCAGCCATCCGGCCGCGATACGAAGATGCGGCCACGCCGCGTACACCGACGCCGTCCCCGTCCCCTGGCTTCCCGCCGACACCTCGGCCTCGACCGCGTTCGCTTCGCGCCGGCGGACGAACTGCACGACGCCGCCCATCGCGCCGCTGCCATAGAGATCCGAAGCGCCGCCGCGCAGCACTTCGACACGCTCCAGCGACTCCTGCTGGACGCGGCCCCAGTAGATCCATCCACCGAAGGGATCGTTGAGCGGGATGCCGTCGTCGAGGACGACTGCGCGCGACGCACCGCTCGCGCCGATGCCGCGCAGTGATACGCCCTGCGAAGTCGGATTCGCGGTCCTGCTGCCGGTGCGGCGGAAGAGCGTGAAGCCGGGAACCTGGCGCAGAGCATCATCGATCGTCGCCGCGTTCGCGACCTCCTTCCGATCGAGCACGACGACGCTCGCCGGCGTGTCCGCAAGGCGCGTCTCCGTGCGCGTGGCCGTGACGGTGATCGTGTCCGACGTCTGCGCAATCAGCGGGAGGGCGGCGAGCAGGAGCAGTCCGGCAAACGCGCGAATCGGCATGGTGCGATCCTGCCTCAACAGCGGCACTTTGGTGAATACTTCCGTTTGGCGGTGACCGGGCGAGACGCCCGCTCACTGCGGGCGAGACGCCCGCGCTCCAAAATACAATCCGCAGCCATGACCTTCTCTCCCGCCTGGTGGCTGCGCAATCCTCACGCCCAGACTGTGTGGGGCCGCATCACGCGTTCCCGAAGGCTCGTCGAGTTGCGGCGTGAGATCGTCACGACGCCCGACGGCGACGAGCTCGTGCTCGATCATCTCGATGCGGCTAACCCGGCGCTGCACTTCATCCTCATGCACGGCCTCGAGGGGAGCTCGCGCTCGGTCTATGTGCAGGGGATGCTGGCACGGATCGCGAAGCGCGGCTGCTCGGCGACCGCGATCAACTTCCGCTCCTGCGCGCGCGAGCCCGAGCACTTCAACCGGCGGCCGCGCTTCTACCACTCGGGCGAGACGGGAGATTTCGATTTCGTAGCGCGCGCACTCGCATCGAAGCTCTCCATCCCGATCGTTGCCTTCGGCGCGTCCCTCGGCGGCAACGTGCTGCTGAAGTGGCTCGGCGAACATCCCGGCGAGACGATTCTCACCGCCGCGGCGACGATCTCCGTCCCCTACGATCTCGGTGCCGGCGCGAAGCACCTCGACGAGAATCCGATCGGCCGCCTCTACGTCCGCTCGTTTCTTCGCACACTGAAGCGCAAGGTCGCCCGCATGGTGCGCGAGCATCCGTCGATCGAGCTCGATCTCGACCGCGCCATGAACGCGAAATCGTTCCGCGCCTTCGACGATGCGGCGACCGCGCCGCTGCACGGCTTCGAGAACGGTCAGGACTACTACACGCGCTCGAGCTCACTGCAGTTTCTGTCGAAGATCACCGTCCCCACGCTCTGCGTCAGCGCAAAGGATGATCCGTTCCTGCCGCCCGGCGTGCTGCCGCGAGCTCAGGCCGCGGCATCGCCCGCGGTGCAGTTTCTCGTGACCGAGCACGGCGGCCACGTCGGTTTCGTGATGGGACCCGCACCGTGGCGCGCAACGTACTGGGCGGAGCAGACGATCGTCGAGTGGCTGTTTCAGGCAGCGGGCAACAGGTAGCACACCTGCGGCCTGCTGCCTGATAGCATCCGCCCCCAATGTTGCGAGGAAACTTCGCCGCCTTCATTGCCGAGCGCCATCCCTTCGCGTTTCGCGCCGCCGTCACTGCACTGGAACAGGCCATCGGCACTTCCCCGTTCGACGAGCGCGACGGGTTCGCCATCGACGCTCTCCGCGGGCCGCTTCGCGCCGCGCTGGAACAGCATCTCAGCGAGACGATCGTGCCGGCCGCGCCGATCCAGGATCGCGTTCCGGAAACGACGCCGGGCATCTCGCTCAACCATCGGCTGCACCAGGCCGTCATCGAAGTGATCGAGGACTGCGACGGATTTCTCCGCCGCGCCGCGATCGCCGCATCGCTTTCGAAGGAAGAGAAGCGCGAGATCCTGCGCGGCATGCTGTTGACGCGCGCGACCGACAATCGCCTCAAACAGTTCTTCGCCGGCGGCGAGGTTCGCTACGGCAGCGCATCCTTCCAGGGCAAAGGCTTCCGCTCCCTCGGTCAGGAAGCGATCTATGCGGCGGCGATCCGCCTCCGCCGCGGGCCCGGCGGCGACGTCATCTCGCCGATGATCCGCGACCTCGGCGCCGTGCTCGCCATGCACAACAGCCGCGACACCGTCCGCATGGTCCTCAGCGCGCAGATGGCAAAGGCCGGCCCGCCGATGAACGGGAAGGATCTGCACGTCGGCGACTGGGAGCACGGCATCCTCCCCGCGATGGCGCCCCTCGGCTCGCCCGCGCTGACGATCGCCGGCATCGCGATGGCGTTCGCGCTCGACAGAAGCGATCGCGTCGCCGTCACCTTCGTCGGCGAAGGAGCGACGTCGCTCGGCGAGTGGCACGAAGCGATCAACGCCTGCGCCGCGCGCAAGCTGCCGGCAATCTTCTGCGTGCAGAACAACCAGACCGCGCTCTCGACGCCGGTGCCCGAGCAGTCATCGGTGCGCGTATTCGCCGACAAAGCGCTCGGCTACGGCATCCCTGCCGTCACGATCGACGGAACCGATCCCGAAGCGATTGCTGCAGCGTTTGGTTGGGCCGCGGAGCGGGCACGCACCGGACTCGGCCCCGCACTCATCGAGCTCGTCGCGATGCGCATGTGCGGCCACGCCCATCATGACGACATGCTCTATCTCGGCAAGGATCCGCAGCCGTCGTGGACGTATCCGCAGCTCACCGAGAACGGCTACGCGAACCGCGAGCTCTACGAGCTCTGGGCGGAGCGCGATCCGATCACGACGTATGCCGCGAAGCTCGAGTGGGATGGAGTGCTGGCCGAGGAAGAGCTCGAGGCGTGGAAGCGGGAGATCGAGGCGCTGGTCGAGGAAGAGGCGCGCAAGGTGATCGAGGCGCCGTGGCCGGAGGGAGAGCTCGCGGGTGAGGGTGTGCTTGCGGATGAGCCGCGGCGGCGGCGCATCGAAGTGCTCGATGAGGAGTGGCGACGGAGACAGGCGCTGCAAGGACAGGCGGGGGCGCCCCATGGACAGGCGGGGGCGCCTGTCCTACATGTTGAGGATGCGCCGCCGTTTGATCCGAAGGGGCGGACGTTTCTCGATGCGGTGATGCTCGGCGTCGGCGATGTGCTGCGCAGCGATCCGCGTGCGTTCGTCTACGGCGAGGATGTGGGCGGGAGCTACGGGAATGCGTTCCTGCTGCTCAAGCCGCTGTTGAAGGATTTCGGCGATCGCATCATCAACTCGATTCTGAGCGAGTCGGCGACGGTCGGTGTGTGCATCGGCGCAGCGCTGATGGGCCGGCGTCCGATCGGAGAGATTCAGTTCAACGATTTCATCGCGACAGGCTTCAACCCGCTGGTGAACAGCGCGGCGAAGATTCGCTATCGCTGGGGCGGTTCCGTGCCGATGGTGCTGCGCCTGCCGTGGGGCGGCCTGCGGCATGCGGGGCCGTATCACTCGCAGAACACCGAGGCGTGGTTCTATCGCGTGCCGGGTCTGAAGATCGTGGCGCCGTCGACGCCGCATGACGCGCGCGCGCTGATGTCGAGCGCGGCGGCGGATCCCGATCCGGTGCTCTACTACGAGCACATCGCCCTCTATCGCGATCCGCGCGTGAAGCAGTTGTTGTCCGATGATGCGCCGGCGCCGCTGCCGATCGGCCGTGCGGCGCTGCGCCGCGATGGGAATGATCTCGCGATCATCTCCTACGGCGCCTACGTGCACGTCGCCATGCGCGTCGCGGGAAGACTCGCCCAATCGGGCATCGAGGCCGCGGTGCTCGATCTCCGCTCGCTGATGCCGCTCGACCGCGAGGCGATTCTCGCTCTAACCAGACGTTGCAACCGCGTCCTGATCGTACACGAGGACACGCGGACGGGGTCGATCGGCGAGTCGATCGCTGCGGTCATTCAGGAGGAAGCATTCGAGTTTCTCGACGCGCCCGTGCGCATCATCGGTGCGCTCGATACGCCCGTCCCGTACTCGCCGCCGCTGGAAGAGGTGTTCCTGCCGAATGAGGAACAGATCGAGCGGGCCGCGCGGCTGCTGATGGCGTACTAGTGCTCTTTGCGTTCCAGCAACTCGACGTCGAGAAGGTCTTTCAGCCGCGCGGATGCGCGCTTGTCTCATGCAAGGGTGCGCCGAATCGCGCCAGAACGCGCGACGCATTCTCAGGGGTCGGGCTCCGGGTCGATCTCCGGCTCCTCGCCGAGCTTGTATTTCCGTACCGTCACGTTGCGCCGGTGCGCCATGAGTGAATGATCACTCCAATCGTACGACGGTGTCGCCACTCCCGTTGTCGGTGACGATGACGAACGGAACGATCGAGCCCTTTCCTCCAGTGACTTCGATCTGCAGCGCGAGGCCGTGCAGGTCGCTGAAGCTCGTATCGCGCGCCGCGCCGGCGAACGAGCGGAGCAGTTCCTCCTCCACGATCTGCCCCCGAGGCGGCAGCGTGAACGTGCGTGACAGCAATGCGCTGGTCACAGACTTCGCCTGCGTCACAGTCACGCTCGCGCGCACCGTGACGCTCTCTCCGCTCGTTTCGGTGAAGCCGAAGCTCGTGCGGAACGTCGACGAGGTCGCGGCGGCAACGGTCGACGACGTCGAGTCCTCGAGATCGGCGAAGATCTGCGACTGGCCGACGCGCAATCCTGCGCCGGCCGAGACCAGCGGGATCGCGCTGCCGAACGTTCCCGACGCCGTGCGATAGTCGCGCGCAGTCACCACGAGCTGTCCGCGCGACGGCGCGACGATGACGTTCGCGTTTGTTCCGGGCGACGCCACATCACTGATTGTCATCGTCTTCTTCGCGCCGACGGTGATGTCGCGCTCCTTCACCACACCGCTCGCATCGATCGTCTGCAACTTCGCATCGACTTCGGCGGCTCCGGGATTGAAGATCGTCAGATCGGTCGCCGGTTGCGCGGCCGCCGCGTGCGGCGCGGCGCGCCGCCTGCCGCCTCCGCCCGATGTCGATGATCGTCCTTCCGCAAAAGGAATGCGCACGGCCTCCGTCAGTTGATAGCCGTGCAGGCGGCTCCAGTCGACAACGCTCCACGTGTCGCCGCTGAGCTCGTCCGTGACGCGCGCATAGACGACGACGCGGCCGGTGAGCGTCGTGACCATCGCGGTGATCGCCTTCGCCGGCACCACTCCCTGCAACGCCAGCAGCCCGAATGCAGTGAGCGACTCCGTCCGCGCGCTGCCAACCGCAGCTCCGCTGCTGTCGAGATAGTCGATGCGCACACTCGCCGCGGCACCGCCCGTCTCCTGCAGATAGAGATCCGCGCCGCCGCGAATGCCGGTGAGATAGGAGATCTGATTCGCCGCCGTCGCGCGATCGGAACGAAATACGGGAAGATCGCCGATCGACGTGCGCGAGGGTTTCGCGCTGAGCACCTTCACCGCCGCGCCGACGTTCCGCCAGTCCGCGCTGCGCATCTGCAGCGTGCCGATCGAATCACTCGCGCCGTAGACGTTGCCGACGACATTGACGAGGCTCACTGCCTGCACGGCGCCGATCGCAGGCAGCGACGCCACGTTCGAGCTCGACGCCCCGGCCGGCGTGAAGTAGAGCTTCAGATCGCGCAGCGCCTGCGCGCCCGATGCATTGACGATCGAGACATCCGTCGTCACGAACGCTCCGCTCTTCTGCAGAGCGGCGATCCCCGGCGCGAAGAGCGCGACCTCCCCCTGCAGCGTGAGCGAGGGGGCGCCGGGCGTCACCGGCGGCTTCGCGGTGTCGATGACCGTCACGCGCGTGACCGAGACGCCGCTGCCTCCGCTGTCGAGCACCTCGAAGCGCGACGACGATGCCGAGCCTCCATCGACATAGACGAGACTCAGATTGGCCGATAGCGCGCCCGCTTCCACAGGGCGCTTCGCGCGCACGACACGGAAATTCAGCGAGATCGTGTCGCCCGGGCCGATACCGATCGGATCCTTCGGCGTCTCGACCCACGGCTGATCCGCGATCAGAATGCCCGCCAGCGGCGCCGTTCCGACGTTCTTGAATTTCACGGTGCCGACGGAATCCGAGCCCGCCGCTCCCGCCACTTCGATGCGCGTGCTGAGCGCCTGCGCCATTACCGTCCCCGTGGGCTTCGGCACCGACAGCAACGCGAGATTCACGGCGATGCCATTCGGCCCCGTTCCGTCGCCGGTCACCGCGACGTAGCCGTAGTACGTGCCTGCGGGCTGCTGGGTCGAGCGGATCGTGACGATCTGCGACGCGCCGCCGGCGAGCGTGAACGTCGCGGGCGAGATCGTGAAGAAGTCACCATCGCCGCGCGCCACCGTGAGGTTCGTCGTTGCATCGCCGTAATTTCGCAGCGTGAAGGTGTCGTCGTTCTTCGGCACACCATCGACCTGCACGAGGCCGCTCGCCGGCTCGACGACGACGACATCGGCCGGCGCAACGACCGGCGGTCCCGTCGCCGCAACGACTGCCGGCGACGCATCACTGACCAGGAGATTCTGCTGCGCCCAATGTGGATGCGTCACCGTGGAAACGGTGAACGCATAGCTCGTCGAGGCCGCGAGCCCGCGGATGACGATCGAGTCGACTTCCTTCGACGTCGTCGTCGCGATGGAGACCGGCGGGCCGCCGGCGGCACTCGCGGCAACGACCTGATAGCCACCACCATCGCCGACATAAGGGATCAGACCCCAACTAAGCGTTGCACTGCGATCCGTCGTCTCCGTGACCTTGAGATTGCCGGGAGTGATCGTCTGCGTAGCTTCGAAGTTTCCGTCGTACTGCTTCCGATTGACGAAGTCGCGAACCGACGCATCGCCTGTGATCAGCATGTTGTAGCCGAAGTCCGACGACGCATCCTTCAACGCCGTCAGGTTCTTGATCTCCGGCGGGATCGTCCCCCGCAGCGCATTGTTCGAAAGGCCGAGGTATTGAAGCGCTGTCAGATTGCCGATCTCTTTCGGGATCGTCCCCGTGAAATGGTTGCTGTAGATCGAGAAATTGGTGAGCTTCGTCAGCTTTCCGATCTCCGGAGGGATCGAGCCTTCGAGCTCGTTGACGATCAGCGACAGCGTATCGAGCTTCGCGAGATTGCCGATCTCTTTCGGAAGCGCGCCGCTGAGATTGTTGTATTCGAACGTGAGCGACTCGAGATTCGAGAGCTGGCCGACCGATGCCGGGATGGGGCCCTCGAACTGATTGGCGTCGAGGTGCAATCCCGTCAGCGATTGCATCGCGCCGATGTCCGCAGGAATGCGACCCGTCAACTGATTCCCATTGAGCGACAGCGTGACGAGGTTCGTCAGATTCGTGATGCCAGCAGGCAGAGGTCCGGTCAGCTGGTTATCGGAAAAGTCGATCCAGGTCAGCTTGTTGATCTCCCCAATCCACGACGGAATCGGTCCCGTAATGAGATTCCCGCCGATCGTGATCTCATCGAGATCCCGCAGGTTTCTCAGCGAATCCGGAATCGTGCCGCTCAGCCGGTTCGCGGCCAGATAGACCGTCGTCAGCTTCGTGCAGTTGCCGAGCTCACTCGGAATGTCGCCGTCCAGCAGATCGTGATACGCAAAGAGGACCTTCAGCTTCGTCAATTTTCCGATGCTGCGAGGGATCGGACCCGTGATCGGATTCTCCGATACGCTGAGTCCTGTCAACTCGGTGAGATTGCCAATATCCACGGGGATCGACCCTGTCAGTTGGTTGTCACCCACTCCCAACTTCTGGAGCTTTGTCAGAGTCGTAATCTCCGCAGGGATCGTCCCGGTAAACTTGTTGCTGCTGAGATTGAGGGCTTCGAGATTGCTCATGACACCGATCGACGAAGGAATCGAGCCGCTGAACAAGTTCTGACCGAGGTCGAGCTCACGGAGATTCGTGAGTCGCGTGATGTCGGCAGGAAACGGTCCGCTGAATTGATTCTGGTCGAGGTACAAAATCTGTAACGTCGTCAGATTGAACAGATCGGCCGGGAGTGCACCGCTGAGTTGATTGTTCCCCAGCGCCAGGTATTGGATCGCACGCAGCCCGGCGAGCGATGGAATCGTTCCGGTCAACTGGTTCCCGTAGAGATTCAGACGCTCGAGATTCGGGAGCTGCATGAGCTCCTGCGGAATCGATCCCGAAAGCTGGTTGACGTAGAGATTCAGTTCCGTGAGCGCGGTGAGTGAGCCGAGCTCCTTCGGAATCGATCCCGACAACTTGTTCCACTGGAGATCGAGATTCTGCAACTTCGTCAGGCGGCCGAGGTCGGGCGGAATCGCGCCGGTGAGCGAGTTGTACGAAAGCGCCAGCCCTTCGAGCGAGGCCATGTCGCCGAGCTCGCGCGGAATCGCGCCGCCGATGTTCGTGCCGAGGATGTGGAGCACTTTGAGATTGCGAAGCTGGCCAAGCGCGGTGGGGATCGTTCCCTCCAGCGGATTGTTGTCGAGATAGAGATCGCCGAGATTCGAGAGCTGGCCGATCTGCGCAGGGATTCCGCCGCTGATCTTGTTGTTGTAGAGCGAGAGATATTGCAGGGCGGGAAAGTCGCCGATCTGTGCGGGAAGAGGACCGGCAAGGTTGTTCTCGTAAAGATCGATTCCGGTGACTGCCGTTTGGCCCTCGTCGCAGCTGATGCCGTACCACGTGCACTCCGTGCCGGCGGCGCCGCCCCAGTTGTCGTGCTTCGTCCACGCGCTGCCGTTCGTGCTCGAGTAGAGCGCGAGGAGCGCGTCGCGCTGCGTTTGAGGGATCGATGCGGATGCACTCACGCACGCGAAGAGCGCGACGCCGGCCAGCAGCTTGTTCATGATGCGAGAAATGTACGCCTGTTGGGCGCGGACGTCTCGTCCGCACGTGTGCCGCGCGTCAGAGTTCGCCGCGATAGACGGCCCGCACCCACGCCGCCTCTTCCATCGTCAGCGCATCGCCCGCCGCCGCGGCGGCGGCCACCTGCTGCGGATTGCGCTGGCCCAGCAGCACGCACGCGGTCGGATTTCCGGCGAGCAGCGCCTGTGTCACCGCGCGCAGCACGGGCATCTTCGCTCCGGTGATCGACGCCGCGCGCTTCATCCGCTCGATGAACTCCGCGTCGGTGAACTCCGCGACGTTGCGGCGGAAGTCTCCCTCCGGGAACTGATGCGGCCGGTCGTACTTGCCGAGGAGCAGCCCATGCTTCAGCGGCGAGAAGAAGGCGACGCCGAGATCGTGCGCGTCGACATACGCCTTCAATCCGCTCGACTCGTACTCGTCGTCGATCAGATTGCGGAACGGCTGCACGACGTCGGGATCGACGCGCTCGATGTACTTCATGATCTTCGACGCATCCCAGTCCGACAGCCCGACGAAGCGCACTTTCCCCTCCTCGCGCAGCTTGTGCATCGTCGCCAGCGCCTCATCGAAGCGATCGCCGAAATCGCAATGATGAAAGTAGTAGAGGTCGATCGTCTCGATCCCCATGTTGCGCAACGATGCCTCGCATTGGCGGCGCATGAAGGCAGGATCGTAGTAGTGCCCGCTCGGCCCTTTGACGTATCCGAACTTCGTCGCGAGGAAGATCTCGCTGCGCGGCACGCTGCTCTTCAACACTTCGCCGATCAGTTTCTCCGAGTGCCCTGCGCCGTACGCATCGGCAGTGTCCCAGTGCGTGATGCCCGCGCGATACGCGGCGACGAGCGCCTCCTTCGCGAGCGCGTCATCGTGACCGGTCCAGCCGACGGAGACTCCTTCGTTCGTGTTCGGGCCTCCCTGCCCCCAGGTGCCAAGACTGATTGCGGGAACATGAACATTGGTCCGGCCGAGTCGAATCGTGCGCATCGGCGGGGATTGTAGTAGAGATGCAATCCATGGACAGCGCGACCGCTCTGGCCCTGTGGCTCGAAGAAGCGTCTATCACTTCCTGAGCGGATTCGCGGGCTCGCGGGCTCGCGGGTTCGCGGGTTCGCGGGCTCGCAGGTTCGCGGGCTCGCGGGCTCGCGGTGGGGACCGATTTCAACGTTGAGCCTGAGATTGCAGACATTCGGCGGGGTCTCTTCGCGATCGCCACCCACTGAAATCCGCAATGCCCCTGAATTTAGAAAGCGCGACGCGCGACGCGCCACATCAATTCTCAATTCAAAATCGGTCCCCACTGCGAGCCCGCGAGCCCGCGTGCCCGCGTATCCACTACTACAGGTCAGCGATCTTCGGCGGAGCGCCTTTCCACATCTTCGCGAACTGGGCGCGCTGCGCGCTGCCGCCCTTCTTCTGCCGTTTCATCGCTTCGGCGAGGCCGAACAGCGAGCGCGGGTTGTGCGGGTTGTGCTTCAGATCTTCGCGGAACACCTTCTCCGCATCCGCTGCGCGATTGGCCCGCAGCAGCGCGCCGCCGAGTGTCTCGCGCGCCGGCAACGGCCAGTCGGCCGGCTCGTCGTAGTTCAGCGCATCTTCGACCTTCGCCGCCTCCTCGTAGTGCGCAATCGCACCTGCGCTGTCACCCTTCGCCTCCGCGATGCGGCCGGCGAGAAGATGCGACCCAACGGTCGCCAGCGCTCGCTGCGAGTTCTGCGTGAAACCGGGATCCGTGGGCAATGACGGCAGCGCGGCATCGAGCTGCTTCTGTTCCGACTCCGCGCCGCTCACGTTGCCCAGCCGCGCGAATGCAGTGCCTCGCGCGAAGTGCCAGAACGCCGTCGACACCGGGCCGACATTCGGATTCGGCGCGCTCAGGATCTCCTTCCATTTCGCGAACCGAACGTCGACGAGCACAGGCGCCGTCGCGAACGACTCCACCGGCGGCATCATCTTCACGAACTGAATCACGTTCGCGCTGAACTCGTCCGCCATCTTCTTCGACGTCGCGTAATCGCCGAGCATCGCATACGAGGCGCTGCCGAACTGCAGGTTATGGCTGTAGTACATCGCCGCGTACATCGAGTCGGGGCCATGCTTGCGGATCCACTCGCGATCCACATCCGCTGCATGCGCGTTCGCCTTTCCCGCACCGGCGTAGTCGCCTGTGCGCTGCAGGATGTGCGCGGGCATGTGCACGAGATGGCCCGCCGACGGCGCGAGCGTCTTCAGGCGCTGCGCGGCGGCCAGCCCTTCTTCCGGATGCGAAGAGGCCTCGACCGCGTGGATCAGATAGTGATTCGCACCGATGTGATTCGGATCCTTCTTCAACACGCCCTTCAGCGTCGAGACGATCTCCATCGTCCCTTCCGCCGGCACACCGTCGTGCGTCCAGAATTTCCAGGGATGCAGATCCATGAGGCTCTCGGCGTAGAGCGTGGCGGCATCGAGATCATCCGGATACTTCTTCGCCACCTCCGCCATCGCCGCGCTGTACTCCTCGGACAATTTGTGCAGGTCGGCTTTCGGGTCGTTGCTGTAGCGCTTCGCGAGCGCGTTGATCAGATCGCGCTCTTCAGCCGACGCATGATCGATCTTCGCCAGCGCCTGCTGTTCGGCCTCCCAGGCGGCCTTCTCGTGATCGGGATCGACATCCATGTTGATGTTCGGTCCCTGCACGAGCGCGACGCCCCACCATGCGATCGCCAGATCGGGATCGAGTTGCGCGGCATGCCTGAACGAATCGGCGGCCGCTTCATGATTGAACGCGTACGCGTACTTGAGACCCTGATCGAAGTACTTCTGCGCCTCGGCATTCTTCGTCGAGACCGGATGGTGAAGCTTGCCGAGGTTGGGGTCGAGCTCAGGGGCGTTCTGTGCGTACACTGACAGCGTGAGCGCGATCATGACGGCGAGGTACTTCATCTGAATCCCTCCTGTTCGTTGTGCGCAGATGATATTCCGGGCACCGTGTATGTGGATGCCGCGGCGCGCGTGGCGTTTCATCCCGACTGGGCTGTGCGAGGCCACGTGATGGTGATCGCGCGCCAGCATGTCGAGAATCTCAGCGACCTCTACGATTGCGGCGCGTTCATGGATGTGTACCGCCGCACGGAGCGCGCGCTCCTCGACGCGACGGGATGCGAGCGCGCGATCGTGATGAAGCTCGGGATCATGACGCCGCATCTGCATCTGCACATCTATCCCGTGCCGGCGACCGCGACGCGGGAGGATGTCATGGCCGCGATCGATGGCCGCACGCATGTTCCCGTCGATCAGGAACTGGTCGAAGCGGTTCGGATGGCGATGGGCTCGCAGGGGCGACGCAGCTAACGGCTCATGTTCTCCGGGCCCACGAGAGAAACAGCGCGAACCAGCGACTCTCCATGAAATCAATGTAAGCTCATGATTCGATTGACGCGCACTGGTGAATGAGGCATCATTCATTGCCATGGCGCGCACACCCTCGACCACCGCTCCGCAGTCCGAGACCTTCCGCGGCACGTCGAAACGCGAACGTATCCTTCGCGCTGCCGTCGATGTCTTCGCTCAAAACGGCTACTTCAACGCGAAAGTCTCGGAGATCGCGAAGGCTGCAGGCGTCGCCGACGGCACCATCTATCTCTACTTCGACAACAAGGAAGATCTGCTCATCACGATCTTCCGCGAGCACACGACCCATTACCTTCAGGCGCTGCGCCGCGAGCTCTCGACGATGCGCCGCGCCGAGGACAAGCTGCGCCTTCTCATCCGCTATCACCTCGAGACACTCGGCAACGATCGTGCGCTGGCAGTGGTCTCGCAGGTCGAGCTGCGCCACAGCCTGAAGTTCATGAAGGGCTTCTCGCAGACCGAGGTCGCGGACTACCTCACGCTGATCCGCGAGATCGTCGAGCATGGTCAGCGCGAGGGGACCTTCCGCCGCACGCTGCATCCACAGCTCGTGGCGAAGAGTATGTTCGGGATCCTGGATGAGATGGTGACGTCATGGATTCTGTCGGAGAAGGACTACAGCCTGCACGATCAGGCGGAGCAGATCGCGGACCTGGTCCTGACAGGCCTGCTGTAGGAGCGCGGGCGCCTCGCCCGCAGCGACGGGGCGTCGCGCCCGGCCGCTCTGTCGATGACAGCGTCCGCTCTCCGCTTCGCATCCTCGCCTGCTGCCTGCTGACTGCCGTCTGCTGCCTGGCCCAGGCGCAGAACGTCGTTCACGACGCGAAGTCGCTTGCCACGGCACCGGCACACTGGGACAAGCAGCAGTGGACCCGCTTCGGCGAAGGTCTCCTGCTCGTCGCTGCGGTCTATGCCGCCGATCCCGAGATCCAGCGCATCGTCCAACGCAATCGCACACACTTCACCGACGAATATTCGAAGAACGTGATGCGGCTCGGCGGCGGAGCAGGTCAGGACATCACGATCGCGATGATCGTCAGCGGCTGGCTCGCACACGACGATCGATTGCGCATCACCGGCATCGAAGCCCTCGAGGCGAGTGTTTTCGCATCCGGCATCGTGACGCCCGCCATCAAGCGCATCGGCGGCCGCGCCCGTCCGATCCAGAACCTCGGCGCGCGCTCATGGCATCCGCTCGATCACGACTACGACTCCTTCCCCAGCGGGCACTCGACGAATGCGTGGGCGATCGCCACGGTGATCGCGAAGCGCTACGACGACTCGCGCGTCATTCCCTACGTCGCGTACGCCGCGGCCACGAGCGTCTCGCTGGCGCGCGTCGACATCAACGTTCACTGGGCTTCCGATGTGGTCGCCGGCGCGCTCATCGGCCGTGCGGTCGCCCATGGTGTCGTCGGGCGGCACCTCACATTGCTTCCGAGCCGTCACGGAGTGGTTCTGATCTGGCGGGCTACAATGACTCCATCGGATGGAACGTGAGCGCCTGTCGCGTCGCGACGCACTCTTTCTCGCGATCTGCGCAGCGGTGTTCGCAGTCTCGCTCTTCGTCATCCTGAAGTGGTTCAACGCCGCGTTTCCTGAAGCGTCCATCGAGTTCAAATACGACCGCGCGGCATCGCGTCCGCTCGCGGAGCGCGTGCTCGCCGATCTTCATCTCGATGTCTCGCAGATGAAGCATGCGGCGACGTTCGACTCCGACGACACCGCGCGCATCTATCTCGAGCGCGCCGTCGGACTCGAGCGGGCCAACGCGATGATGCGCAGGGACGTGCACGTCTGGTACTGGCATCACCGCTGGTTCCGGCCATCGCAGGAAGAGGAGTACGCGGTCGAAGTCGCGCCGACGGGAGAGATCGTCGCCTTCTCGCGCCATCTTCCGGAGAAGCTCGCGCTGCCGTCGATCGGCATCGATGCCGCGCGAGGCATGGCGGACGACTTCCTCGTCCGCAACGGTGCACGGCCCTCCGATCTTCAACTCGTCTCGCAGAGCGAGCGCAATCTGCCCAATCGCCTGCAGCGCATCTTCACGTGGGAATCGAAGTCGCTCCGCCCCGGCGGCGCTCCTTATCGCTACGAGATCACCGTCGACGGCAACGCGGTTACCTCCTACTCGCAGCGCGTCAAAGTCCCCGACAAATGGCGCGACACGTACGGCGATCTGCAGGCGCAGAAACAGGCCGCCGGAATCGTCGATGAGATTCTGCTGATCATCACCGCAATCGCAGCGCTGCGCGTATTCATCATCCGCCTGCGCAACGGCGACATGCGATTCGGTTTTCTCCTGCTCATCGGCGGCATCACGATGGTTCTCGTCACGGGGACGACGCTGAACTCGTTCCCCATGCTCGTCGCCGGCTACGACACGACCGAATCGTGGCCCGCCTTCCTGGCGAAGATCGTTTTCCTCAACGGTCTGCTGCCGGGCATCGGCGCAGCGATGGCGCTCATCGTCATCTGCGGCGCAGGCGAAGTGCTCTACCGCCAGCGGCTGCCCCAGCACCTGGCAATTCCACGACTCTGGACCTCGCGCGCTCTCGCCTCCCGGCGCGTCTTCCGCTCCTTCGTCCTCGGCTACACGATGGTCGGTTTCTTCCTCGCCTATCAGGTGATCTTCTATCTGGTCGCCGGACGCTTCGGCGCGTGGGCGCCGGCGGAGATCCCATACGACGACATGATCAACACCGCGGTGCCATGGATCGCGGTGCTCTTCGCCGGATTCTTCCCCGCGCTCTCCGAAGAATTCCTGTCGCGCGCATTCTCGATCCCCTTCTTCGAGCGCCTGCTGCGCTCGCGCGTCGCGGCCGTCCTCGTTGCGGGCTTCATCTGGGGCTTCGGGCACGTCGCCTATCCCAACGAGCCGTTCTACATCCGCGGCGTCGAAGTCGGACTCGCAGGCGTGATGATCGGAATCCTCTTCTTCCGCTACGGCCTGCTGCCGCTGCTCATCTGGCACTACACGGTCGATGCGCTCTACACGTCGCTGCTGCTCTTCCGCTCGCACAACACGTACTACGTCGTGTCGGGTGCGCTCTCCGCGTTCGTGTTCGCCGTGCCGATGCTCGTGTCGATCGCGATGTACTTGCGCAATCGTGGATTCGAGCCGGATGAAGATCTCTCGAACGCGACGCTGCCGTTGAATCCGGAACCGGAGACGATCGCGGAAGAGATCGTGGCCAATCTGCCGCCGGCGATGCCGCTGGTGCGGACGCGATTCCTCGCCGCGCTGACGGCGTGCGGCATCCTGGCGATTCTCATCGGATCCAAGCCGCCTTCGCTCAGCAGCGTCCTCGACTACCGCACGACGCGAGCCCGCGCGAAGGAGATCGCGCGCGAACACCTCTTGAACGTCGCACACCAGATCGTGCCGAAGAAAACGGTGGCGATTCCGCGCTGGGCATTCAAGTCGTGGAATCCGAACATGAAAGTCGAAGAGGGCGGCGGTCCCACCGGCTTCGACTCCGTCGCCGCCACCTATCTCGTGCGCCATGGCGTGAAGATCCCGGCGCTCATCGGGATCCTCCGCGAGCAGCATCAGGGCGGTGCGTGGGCGGTGCGCTACTTCACGCCGCAGGAGAAGAGCGAGTACGTGCTCGACATCGATGCACGCACGTCGCAGGTGATCGCGTACCACAAGTTCCAGGACGAGCAGAATGCGGGGTCGCGGCTCGAGCAGCGCGCGGCGGAAGCGGTCGCAGCCCGCGCGCTCGCCGAATATCACCTCGATCCGAATGCATTCGAGATCAAGGAAGCGCTCGCGTTTCCGCAGACGAACCGGCGCGACTGGCTCTTCCACTTCCAGGAGCGGAAGCCGATCGTCGCCGACGCCTGGCGCCGCGTCACGGTTCGCATCGCCGGCAGCGAAGTGACGCAGCTCGCGACGACGGTCAAAGTCCCCGATGAGGCCTATCGCGAGGCACAGCAGCAGACGCTGCTCAACGTCTTCCTCGGACTGCTGCAGATCGCCGGGATCATCGCACTCGCCTCGATGGTCGTGACGGGCTTCGTGATGTCGGCGCGCGACGGCATGCCGTGGCGGCGCGCCGGTCTCTACACCGCCGGGCTCGCGATCATCCCCATCATCACGGCGTTCGTGCCGTGGGAGTGGGTGCAGTTCGGATACAACCCCGCGGTGCAGTGGCCGACGTGGCGATTCACGGCGGTCACGCGGATGGCGCTGACCGCGGGGCTTCAGATCGGCGGGATCTTTCTCGCGCTGACCGCGATCCTCACGCTGCGGCCGTGGGCCGCGTCGCTGTTCACACGTGAAGGCCGCGCGCGCTTCGGCCGCAGCGGTGTCGCCGCGGCGATCACGGCGATCGCGATCACCGGCAGCGTCTTCCTCGCGTTGCAGGCATTCAGCAGGCTGTTTCCTTCCGTTGCCACGGTGCAGGGCGCCGCGCCTCCGGCCGAAGTCGCGGTGCCGATGCCGGCCCTGCTCGACGCGCTGCAGTCGCTGGTTAGAACGCTGTACGCCTGCGCCGCCGTGCTCCTCTTCGCGCGAGCGGTCACCTCCGCGCCGCGCCGCTGGATCGCCCCCGTCATCACCATCGGCGGCATCTTCTGCGCCCTGCTGGACACCGGCGCGTCGCCGGCCGAGCTGCCGCTCGCACTCTTCCGGGGAGCCGTGCTCGCAGTCACCGCGTGGATCGTGGCGCGCTACGTTCTCCAGGAAAACCCGATCGCCTGGCCCCTCGCCATCTTCAGCGCCGCGATGCTGCTCGCAGCGAACGACATGCTGAGCAACCACCGGCCGGATTTGCAGGCGAATGGGCTGGTGGTGTTGATCGGGCTGGGGGTGGTGATCGTGTGGCTGGTGGGGGGGATGGGACGGATGGGACCTATGGGACGGATGGGACCTATGGGCGGAGACGACAGGTTCTCCCTATAGGTCCGATCCCATTTCGTTGGTTGATGGAATGGGACGGATGGGACGGATGGGACGGATAGGACCGATGGGACCAATGGGTGGAGGTTCTCCCTATAGGTCCCATAGGTCCCATAGGTCCCATAGGTCGTCCCATTTCGCTGGTGATGGGATGGGACGGATGGGACGGATAGGACCGATGGGACCAATGGGTGGAGGTTCTCCCCATAGGTCCCATAGGTCCCATAGGTCCCATAGGTCCCATTTCGCTGGTGATGGGAATGAGACGGCTCCCCATCGGTCCCATCCGTCCCATCCGTCCCATCCGTCCCATCCGTCCCATAGGTCCCATCCCTCCCATTGTCCTATCATCGTTCCCCGACTCCACCATGAACCTCGGCATTGACAACTTCACTTACTCCGACCTCTACGACTACGACCGCCTGACGGCGCTCGCGACGTCGTTCGACGAATTCGTGAAGGAGCGCGATGACGCGCTCTTTGCGCGCTTTGCCGCCTATCGCGCGAATCCCGATTCGCTGACGCCGCCGCAGGAGTCGGAACTGCTCATCGCGATGAGCCGCGAGCTGGCGACGTTCCTCTGCCAGCTCTTTCCGGTCGATGGCGGCCCCGCGCAACTGCATCAGCGCGCGCAGCGCGATGCGCAGGTCGCGCGATTCAAGAAGGAGTTCGTGCAGAAGCGCGTCGCGAAAGTCGCATCGCCGGGCGCGGTCTCTGAGGAGATGGTCTCCGCGCTGATCCACACGATCGCCGGAGGCGAAGCCGATCGCGATCCCGAGCTCGCACTCGCCTGCACCGCGAATCGCCTCCTCGATCTCGAGCGCGAATATCCGCGCGGCGCGAAGGCCGCAACACCGTCGATCGAAACGCGCACGCAACTCGTGCAGCTTCGCGACTCGCTCCGCGCGACGCAGGCCTTCGAAGAATCGCTCGTGCGGCACGAGCCGGTGGAATCGCCGGAAGCGATCGCGCGCGAAACGGCCGCGCTGCATGCGCTCTCCGACATGCTCCTCGACTGGACCGCAGCGCAATGGAAGACCGGCCGCTTCGAGGGCTGGACGTCCTTTCACCTCCCGAAAACGCTCGTGTTCGACCGCCTCGTCGACACGAAACAGATCGACGAGCTCCGCGTTGCCGGCAACGAGAAGCACTACCGCCGCCGCGATGGATTCAAGCTCACCGATCCGCGCGCCACGCCGCGCATGATCGCGGATCAGGCGCACTACTGCATCTACTGCCACGAGCGGACCAAGGACTCGTGCTCACACGGCTTCCCGGAAAAGAACGGCACGTTCAAGCCGAACCCGCTCGGGCTCGCGCTCGAAGGCTGCCCGCTCGACGAGAAGATCGGCGAGATGAACGCGCTCCGGGCCGAGGGCGAGTCGATCGCCGGCCTGGCGATCGTGATGATCGACAACCCGATGTGCCCCGGCACCGGACATCGCATCTGCAACGACTGCATGAAGGCCTGCATCTTTCAGAAGCAGGATCCCGTCGACATTCCGCAGATCGAGACCGGCGTGCTCACCGACGTTCTCTGGATGCCGTGGGGCTTCGAGATCTACTCGCTGCTGACGCGCTGGAACCCCATCAACGTGCGGCGCCCGATCGCACTGCCCTACAACGGCAGGAACGTGCTCGTTGTCGGGCTCGGCCCGGCGGGATACACCCTCGCGCATTACCTTGCGAACGAAGGCTTCGGTGTCGTGGCGATCGATGGGCTCAAGATCGAGCCGCTGCCCGAGGAGATGACAGGCGGGGACGGCTGTCCTGCGCCGATCGTCGATGCGAAGAAATTGTGGGACCCGCTCGACGATCGCATCCTCGCCGGATTCGGCGGTGTGTCCGAGTACGGCATCACCGTTCGCTGGGACAAGAATTTCCTGAAGATCATCCGCATCGCGCTCGAGCGGAAGAAGAATGTGAAGATCTACGGCGGCGTGCGCTTCGGCGGCACGATCACCATCGAAGACGCCTTCGACCGCCTCGGATTCGATCACATCGCGATCGCCGCGGGCGCGGGCACACCGACGATCGTCCGGATGAAGAACAACCTCATTCGAGGCATCCGCAAGGCGAGCGATTTCCTGATGGCGTTGCAGCTCACCGGCGCATTCAAGAAGACGTCGATGGCGAATCTGCAGGTGCGGCTGCCGGCCGTGGTGATCGGCGGCGGGCTCACCGCGATCGATACCGCTACGGAGCTCTTCGCGTATTACCCGGTGCAGGTCGAGAAGATCCTCGAGCGTTACGAAAAACTCGGCGAAGAACTGCGCGCCGGGTATGACAGGGAAGAGCTGCAGATCCTCGACGAGTTCCTCGAGCACGGGCGTGCGGTGCGCGCCGAGCGCGAGCGCGCGGCGGCTGCCGGAGAGAAGCCGGATTTCATTCCGCTGGTTCGCTCGTGGGGCGGCGTCACGATCGCCTATCGCAAGTCGCTGCTCGATTCGCCCGCCTATCGCCTCAATCACGAAGAGGTGATCAAGGCCTTCGAAGAAGGGATCGCGTACGCCGAGTCCCTCGCGCCGGTCGAAGCAGTCGCCGACGAATTCGGGCACGTGCAGTCGGTGCTGTTCGAAAAGCAGGTCGTGGAAGACGGCCGCTGGCAGGACAGTGGTCAAGTGGTTGACCTTCCCGCCCGCTGCGTGATGGTCGCCGCCGGCACGAGCCCGAACGTCATCTACGAGAAGGAACATCCCGGCACATTCAAGCTCGACAAGTGGAAGCAGTTCTTCCAGTCACACGAGGTCCGTGTAGGACAGGCGCCCGCGCCTGTCCCGGGCGCTTCGACAGGCGAGGGCGCTGCGACAGGCGAGGGCGCCTGTCGTACACCGGAGATCATCGAAGTCGAAGATCCGGCACGCGACAACGGGTTCTTTACGTCGTATCAACATCCGTCGCGGCCGGACAAGCTGATCTCGTTCTACGGCGACAACCATCCGAAGTACGCCGGCAACGTCGTGAAAGCGATGGCCTCGGCGAAGAAGGGCTATCCCTATGTCGTCTCGCTCTTCGACAAGCTCGAACGGGCGGACGAAGCCAGATGGCACGAGCTCGTACGAACGCTCGATAACGGCCTCGTCGCGCGCGTGCACGAGGTGAATCGCCTCACGCCGACCATCGTCGAAGTCGTCGTGCGCGCGCCGATCGCCGCGCGGCATTTCGAGCCGGGACAGTTCTTCCGCCTTCAAAACTTCGAGCAGCATGCGAAGGAAGTCGGCGGCACGAAGCTCGTGATGGAAGGCATCGCACTCACGGGAGCGTGGACCGATCCCGAGCGCGGACTGCTGTCGATGATCATTCTCGAGATGGGCGGCTCGTCGAGATTGTGCGCGATGCTGCAGCCGGGCGAGCCCGTCGTCGTGATGGGTCCAACCGGCGCGCCGACGGAAATCCCGAAGAACGAGACGGTGCTGCTCGCCGGCGGCGGCCTCGGCAACGCAGTTCTCTTCTCGATTGCAAAAGCGCTCAAAGAAAACGGCTGCCGCGTCGTCTACTTCGCCGGCTACAAGAAGGCGGCCGATGTGTTCAAGCGCGACGAGATCGAAGCCGGCACCGATCAGGTGATCTGGTCCGTCGATGCGGGCGAGCCGATTGAACCGCGGCGAGAACAGGATCGTAAGTTCACCGGCAACATCGTGCAGTCGATGCTGACCTATGCGACGTCTGCCGATCGCATGTTCGACTTCAAGGACGTCAAGCGCATCATCGCGATCGGTTCCGACGGCATGATGCGCGCGGTGAAGGAAGCGCGGCATGGCGTGCTCGCCGGCTATCTCGATCCCGAGCACGCCGGCATCGGGTCGATCAACTCGCCGATGCAGTGCATGATGAAGCAGGTCTGCGCGCAGTGCCTGCAGCGCCACGTCGATCCGAAGACGGGGAAGGAGACATTCATCTTCTCCTGCTTCAATCAGGACCAGCATCTCGATGAGGTCGACTTCGTGAATCTGCGCGCGCGCTTACGGCAGAACACGGTCGTGGAGAAACTGACGAATGCGTGGCTGACTCGGCTGCTGGCGCACTCCTGACGGTTCCCTCACGAGACGCTGACGTCGCGACGGGTCACGCTTTGCACAGTGGGTCAATCACATCCCCATGTGATGAATGCCTTTCGGCGAGAATCCTGACCCACGTCGAATCCACATCTTCGTGTTTTCAATGATTTACAGGACGGCACACGCCGTGCGAAAGGGAGCGCCTGCCGCAAACGGCGAAACGAACTGAGAGGAGTCAGAAAAAGGTCAATGAAGAAAGCCACTGTCATTCTTGCCGCACTGTCCCTCACCGTTGCCACGAGTGTTTTCGCACAGGAAGACGAAGGAGCGAGTCCGGATCTCAACCCGAATGCCGCGCACCGGCTGATGAACCCGAACGGCGTTCGCATCGATCAGGAGGGACTTGAAGTCGCTCAGGTCGATCAGCAGTTCGATCAGGAAGGTCCGCGTTTCGTCAACGTCCACAACGAAGCTGGCACGCCGGGTGGCAGTGGCAACCTCGTGAATCACGGCGGCGGCGTCATGGCGTACGCACACGTCGTTTGTATCTTCTGGGGCTCGAGCCTCTCGTCCACCAGCAGCTATGTTCAGGAAATGCGCGCCTTCCGCAATGGATCGGGCGCGATGGTGAAGCACACCAGCATGCTCGGCCAGTACGGCGCGTACCAGTCGAACTTCGTCGGCTCGCAGGCTGACGTCTTCGACTCCACGAACCCCAGCTCCGCCAAAGTCACCGACGCGATGGTGCAGAGCGAAGTGAAGAAGTGGTTCTCCGGCAAATACGACACGAACACGATCTACGAAGTGTTCATCCCCAGCGGCTACTACTCTGATGACGGCACGGGCGCGCAGTCGTGCGGCGGCGCGAACCTGCAGTACTGCGCTTATCACAGCAGCGGCGACGGCACACATCTGCCGACGAACGTGAAGTACTCGATCGAGCCGTATCCGAGCTGCAGCGGCTGCAAGGTCTCCGGCTGGACGACCGCGCAGAACGCCGAGCACTTCATGGTGCACGAGACCCGCGAAGCCGTCACCGATCCGTACGGCACGACGTGGTACGACGCCGCCGGCTACGAAGCCGACGACAAGTGCGCCTGGGTCGGGCTCTTCCTCGAGACCGCGACCGACGGCCACACCTACGGCTATCAGCCGGAGTACTCGAACTCCTCGCGCTCCTGCGTGAACTAAGTAGAACTCTTCGGTTTCCCTCCGGCCCGGGCACATCGCCCGGGCCTTTTTTTCTCTAGAATCCGCGCTCATGCGACGACTTCTCGCGCTTGCTCTTCTCTTCACCGCCTGCACGACGACCACCACGACGACGAAGCCTGCGAACAACGACGACGCTCTGCGCACGCAGTTGCGCAACTACGTCGTCGGCTTCATGCGTCTCAACCCGACCGTCAACACCTACCTCGGCGGTGCGGGACTCGATCCTTCGCTGCGCGAGGCCGACGGCCGCCTGCGCGATCACTCGTCCGCCGCACTGGCGAAGGAAGACGCATGGCTCGCGGAAGTCCAACACGGCCTCGAGGCGATGGATCCGGCAACGCTCTCCGCGTCCTCGCGCATCGACCGCGAGGTCACGCTGGCGCAGATCCGCTTTCAACTGCACCTCCACCAGGTGCGCAAGTACCAGCAGCGGTCGCTCGACACTTACACCGACGAGCCGTTCCGCGCGGTCGACTTCTACATCCAGGGGCTCACGCAGACCGGCCCCACGACCTACGGAACTCCCGATGAATGGCGTCTGATCGTGGCGCGCACGGAAACGATTCCCTGGTATCTGGCGAACGCCGAGCAGGAGTTGCGGGAAGGAATTGCGGCGAACAACACGCCCGACTTCCGCATGCTCTATCGCAACGGCATCACGACGACCGAGGCCGACGCGAAGTACTTCGACGCGACGCTGACGCAGATCGCGGAAGAGCGTCTCGCGGCGGGACCGGATCGCGAGAAACTGATCGCGGATCTCCGCGCGGCATCCACCCGAGCCGCAGCCGCGTATCGCCACCTCGGCGCATTCATCGCATCGGCGTTCTTCGACGATCCTTCGCGCGAGAGCGGCGTGAAGAAGCAGTTCGCCGGCGACCGCTTCGTCTTCGGTGAAAAGGAATATGACTGGGCGCTGAAGAACAACCTTCGCGTGAAGAAGACGACGGCCCAGCTCTATGACGAAGCATGGCCGATCGTGCAGGAAACGCAGAAGCAGATGATCGAGCTCGCGCGGGAGATCGGCGCGAAGCACAACTGGCCGCTTCCTTCCGACGGCAACGCGGCGGTGCGCACCGTATTCGACAAGCTCGGCGAGGACTATCCGAAGTCCGATGCGGAGATGATCGGCTGGTATCGCGATGCTGCATTCCGCCTGGTGGACTACGCGCGCAAGACCGGGCTCTTCGACGTGCCGGCCGAGTACAAGCTCGATGTCACCGAGACGCCGCCTCCTCTGCGCGCCTCGATCGACGGCGCCGCGTACTATCCTGCGCCGCCCTTCAAGACGTCCGGCGTCGGCCGCTTCTACGTCACGCCAACCGACAACGATCCCGCCGCGCTGAAGGAGAACAATCGCGCCGCGATTGCAGATCTCTCCGCACACGAAGGTTTCCCCGGCCACGACTGGTACTACAAGGTGATGACCATGTACCGCGATCAGATCTCGCCGGTGCGCTGGCTGACGCCCGGCGCGGTCGAAGATTCGTCGTCGATGTGGGAAGACTCGATGTCCGGCGAAGGGTGGGCGCTGTACTCCGAAGCGCTGATGGCGGAGCCGCCGGGGTTCTACACGCCGGAGGAACATCTCTATCAGTTGCAGGGCAAGCTCTATCGCGACCTTCGCGTCCGGGTCGACACAGGAATCCACACCGGCCGACTGTCGTATGACGACGCGGTCGATCTCTTCTCGAACATCGTCGACTTTCAGAGCGGCTCATGCCGCGACGCGACGATCTCCGATTCGAAGCGCGCGAGCTGCAAGTCCGCGGAGCGCGCGATCTTCCGCTACTCGAAGTGGCCCACGCAGGCGATCACCTACCGCCTCGGCAAGGACGAGATCTACGCACTGCGCCACGCCGCCGAAAAGCGCCCGAACTTCGATCTGAAACGGTTCCATCTGGATTTCATCCGAATGGGATCGATCCCCGCAGGCTATTTCGGGGAATAGCGAAGGTCGTTCGCCGACAATCGCACGCCGGAGGCGTGCCTCCTTCAGAACATTAGCCACGGGTAGCGCCAGAGGCGCTACCCGTGGCCACGAGCGCAAGAAACCTCACCACAAATACCGCTCGTCGAACACGATCCCATGTTCAACGATGAGCGAGCGATATTCATCCTTGTAGGTGAAGGCTCTGTGGTGCTCCTGCTGCGTGCGAATGTACGCACGCAGCGCATCCATGCGATACGCGCTCACGGAAAACGCGCCATATCCAACCTGCCACTCGAAACTCGGCATGCTCAACGCGTCATGCACCCACAACGAGCTTGCACGCTTGATTTCGCGAAGGAAGCCGGCAATGCAATGAGTGGCCTTCAACCCGACCAGCATGTGAACCTGATCGTGGACTCCACCGATCTCCAACGGAACACCACCACATCGCCGCGTGGATTCGGCGAGGGTTGCGTGTAATCGTTCCTGCCATGAAGGTGCGATGAACGGCTCGCGATCCTTCGTGCTGAAGATCAGGTGATAGGTGAGATTCGTGTGCGTCGATGGCATGAAGGAACGTTCCCTCGGACTGCGCCAACAACGCAAATTTTCTACGTGAGGTAGAACGTTCAGCGACCGGTGGTAGCGCCTCCGGCGCTACCATCGGCTAATCTCAAGATGGTGGCACGCCTCCCGGCGTGCGTTCATCGGCGTAGGTTCGACTCTTCCACCATCAGACAGCGGTCCTGCACGACTTTGATCCCTGCATCTGCGAGCTTTCTTGCTGCTTCGTCGTTGCGGATTCCGAGCTGGAACCAGACGCTCTTCGGTTTTGCGGCCAGGATGTCGTCGATGTGCGGCGGGATGTCGCTCGAGCGGCGGAAGACGTTCACCATGTCGATGGGGCGACCGATGTCGGCCAGCTTGCGGAAGACCGGCTTGCCGAGAATCTCCTTTACTTCCGGGTAGTACACCGGCACGGGGATCACGTCATATCCCGCCTCGTGCATATGCGCGGGGACGTAGAACGCGGCCTGATCGGAGTGCGACTCCGGCTTGATGCCGAGGACTGCGATCGTCCGAGTTTCGCGAATGACGTCGAGGATTTCGTTGGGGTCGGTGATGATCATGACCGCGCATTTCAACGCAGAGCGTCGAAATACGCAACGAGCTTCGGCGAGAACACCGTCTTGTCGAGCCTGAGGTCATGCCTGAGCTTGAGCGCCGCGCGGAAATCGTCGCTGGCGGACGCGAGCAGAGCGTCGGGCTTCTTCGACAGCATGCCGCGCGTGTAGCGCGCGCAGCCGCGCAAGGCGTAGGCCTGCGCATCGGGCTTCGAGCCGAGCACCTTCGTCAGCAGCGATTCCGCCGTCTCCAGATCGCCGGTGGCATACGCGCGAAACGCGAGCTCCAGGTCGGCGCGCGCATCGCGAGGTGGTGCAGCGGCTTGTTGGGCCGCCGGCTTCGCCGCCAGCTCCTTCCGAGCCTTCTCCAACTGCGCTGCGAGCTCGCGATCCTTGATCGCAACCTGATCGGCGACGCGGCGGATCTCATCGTCCTTCGGCTTGTCGGCCAGACGATGATCGAGCTGATACGTCTCCTGCAGTGCGTTATGCAGATACGACTGCAGTGCTGCGCTTCCAGAGATGCTGTTCGCCTCCAACAGGTGCCGGCGATACATCTGCAGCGACACGCGCGCGCCCACCAGCGCTTCACTTTCGACGACGATCGGCACGGGTGCCGGTGCAGGCGCCGGCGCGGCCGTCTGCGTGGCCACCGGCGCGGGAGGCGGAAGCGGCACCTTTTTCTCGGCGACGGTCGCCGTCACCGGTTGCGGCTTCGGCACCGTCACCGAAGGCTTCGCGCTTTTCGCCTTCTTCGCTTCGTCGGCGGCGGAGATGAACATCTCGCGCGCCTGCGCCGCGGTCTCCGAGGCGCGCTTGTACGCGCCGATGTTCGTCCCCGCGTGGTTGAACTGGTCGAGCGCCTCCTGCAGTTTCTGCTTCGCGCCCCGATAGCTCTCGCTGCGGTCGCCCCCTGCGGCCACGGCTTCCATCTGTCCCGACAGCGCGTGGCTGATCGCGGCATCCGCCGCTTTCCTGCTGTCGGCCGCCAGCGCTTCGGCGTCGCGCTTTTTCTGCGCCTGGGCACGCGCGACCCACTCGCGCAATTGCGCGTAGTACTGCGTCGACTGTACGACGCCCTGTTCCTCCGACATCTTGAACTCGCGCAGCGAGCCGTCGATGTCGCCGAGGTTGTAGCGGGCGATGCCGAGCCAGAAATGCGGAACGTAGGTGATGATCTCGTTCTTCGCCCGCGCCGCACCGTTCTCGTTCGGCATCTCACTAACCGCGCGTTGCAGCTCATCGACACCGGTCTGATAGTTGTGCGCACGGACGGCAGCGACGCCGCGGTTGTAGGCATCCCACCATTTGTCGCTCGCCGCGAACAGCGAAACGACAGACAGGAGACAGCAGAGCGCAGGGATCAGCCGGCGCCGGATCATTCGCGCACTCCGAACCGGGGAAGAGGCGCCTGCGAGGGATCGGCGAAGTGAACGTCGAGCGTTCGCTCCTCCCCTTCCTTCACCTCGACCAGCTGCTTGATCGGGTCCTTGAATTGCGGATTCGAAAACGTCACCTCGTAGCGGCCCGGCGTGACGCTGATCGCATCGGGCGTCAGCAACTCCGGCTTGCCTGCGATCGAGACGTCCTGGCCGCTGTCGAGATTGCGGATGTGGGTCACGGCCGCCCATGGAAACGCATTCATGGCCAGATGCGCGGCCGCGACCGGCTTCGCCGCTTTCGCCGTGCGGGGCGGAACCTCGTCGTGCCTGCGGAATGTGAACAGGAGTCCGACGACGAGCGCGATCGCCGCAGCCAGACCGATGAGCCATCCTTTTCTGCGCGGCGCAGCAGCCTCGATCGTCGGCGACGCCACGCGATCCAGCACGACATCTCCCGGCTCGCGCGTGGTGATGACGGTCGCGACATCGGCCTGCCTCGGCGTCTCCCGCACGACGCGCGTCGCCTCCTCCGTCGCTTCTGCCGCCACCGGCAGTTGCACCGGCGCGCCGGCGCGATCGTCGAGCGACGGCAGCACTTCTTCGAGCGCGTGCGCGAAGTCGCGCGCCGTCGGGTAGCGGTTCTTCCGGTCTTTCTCAAGCGACTTGAAGAGAATCCTCTCCAACTCCGGCGACGCCGTCACGTTGGGATTCACTTCGCGCAGCCCCTTCGGACGCTCCGACGCGTGGAGCATCACGTAGGCGTGCGGCGTGTCCGCCTGAAACGGCGGCACACCGGTGAGCATCTCGTACAGCACGATGCCGAACGAGTAGAGATCGGCGCGGCCATCGATCCGCTCTCCGTCCGGCATCATGCCGAGATGCTCAGGAGAGCAGTACTTCCACTTACCGACGAACATGCCGGTCTGCGTCTTCGCTTCTTCCCCGCCGCCGGACTGCTTGGCAATGCCGAGGTCGATGATCTTCACATGCTCGACGCCTTCGTCGTCGCGAGTGATCATCAGGTTCTCGGGACTGATGTCGCGATGCACGATGCCGGCGCGATGAATCGCGTCGAGGCCCATCAGCGCCTGAATCGCCAGAGTCGCGGCATAGCGCGGCGAGAGCGGGCCGCGGCTGTCGATCAACTCGTGCAGATTCGTTCCCTCGATGTACTCCCAGACCATGTACCAGGAGCCGTCGTCGATCGTGGAGAAATCGAAGAGCGTCGCGACGTTCGGATGGTGAATCCGCGTCGCCAGACGCGCTTCGCGCAGAAAGCGTTCGTTCGCACCGGGATCGGCCGCGACGTTGGGCCGCATCAGCTTGATCACCCGCAGCGCATTCAGATGAATGTGCAGCGCCTTGAAGACTTCCCCCATCCCGCCGATGCCGAGGCGCGAGAGAATCTGGTACTTGCCGTCGACGGGCACTTCGAAGTGCCGGCGCAGAAAGTCGGTGATCGCTTCACCGCAGTACGGGCATGCTTTGAATTCGGGGTCGATCGCCGACCTGCAGTGGATGCAGAAGAAGGGCATAGTCTGAGGATTCCGGTATTCAAGCGATTATAAGCTGCGCATCATGAAGGAGAAGACCATCTCGGTGCGCTCCAGCGGGCGCGAGCAGATTCTCATCGTGACACGGGACGTCAACGCGGCCCTCGGCGAGCTCACCAGCGGAGAGGGGATCTGCACGATCATCGTCCCGCATACGACCTGCGCGATCTCCGTCAACGAGAATGCCGACCCCGACGTTCCCGCCGATCTCACCCGCGCACTGCGAGCCATGATTCCCGGCGTGCGATTCGATCATGGCGAGGGCAACTCCGATGCGCACCTGCTCTCGATGATCATCGGCACATCGCTGAGCTGGCCATATCGAAACGGAAAGCTCGTCCTCGGCACGTGGCAGGGCATCTACTTCGTGGAGCTCGACGGACCGAGGGAGAGGAAGATCATCGTGTATGTCTGACAGGGGAACCATGGACAACTTCGATGTCATCGTCATCGGCGGCGGTACCGCCGGTCTCGTCACCGCCTCCGGTTGCGCGCGCCTCGGGCGGCGCGTCGCGCTCATCGAGCAGCATGCGCTCGGGGGCGACTGCCTCTGGACCGGATGCGTCCCGACAAAAGCGCTCGTCGCCACCGCGAAGCTCGCACATCAGATGCGCAACGCGCACGTCTTCGGACTCGAGCGTCACGAACCGGCGATCACGCCGCGCGCGATCATGGATTCCATGCGCGCCGAGCGGCATCGCATCGAGCATCACGACGATCCGGAGAAATTCCGCGGCCTCGGCATCGACGTCATCTTCGGCAGCGCGAAGTTCGTCGCGCGCGATCAGATCGAGGTCGATGGACGAGTCCTCCGAGGCAAAGACATCGTGATCGCGACCGGCGCTCGCACCGCGGTGCCGCCGATCGAAGGTCTCGCGGATGCGAAGTTCATCGATCACGCGACGTTTCTCGACCGCAACGAGTTCCCGCAGTCGCTGCTGATCCTCGGCGGCGGAGCGATCGGCATCGAGTTCGCGCAGATGTTCCGCCGCTTCGGCTGCGAGGTCACCGTCGTCGAAATGGCCGCCGAGATCATCAACAAGGAAGATGCGGATGTCATCGCGCGCGTCCGGCAGATTCTCACCGAGGAGGGTGTGGCGCTGCACACCGGCTGGGGCGTGAAGTCGGTGCGCACGAGCGGCGGAAAGAAGATCGCGCGGATCGAGAACAGCGTTGCGGAGTCGCGCGAGATCACCGTCGACGAGATCTTCGTCGCCTCGGGACGCCGCGGAAACATCGACACGCTCGGCCTCGACGGCATCGGAGTCGCCACGAACCGCACGTTCGTCGTCGTCGACAAATATCTGCAGACGTCCGTGCCGCGCATCTGGGCCTGCGGCGACGTACACGGCGGCCTGCAGTTCACACACGTCGCGGCCTTCGAAGCGGTCAAGCTCGTGCGCAACATCCTCTTCCCCGGAAAGTCGGCGATGTCGTACGACGACATTCCGTGGGCGCTCTACACCGATCCGGAGGCGGGCCACATCGGCATGACGGAGCGCGAGGCGCGCGAAGCGATCGGCGATCGCGTGCGCATCTACAAAGTCGAGATGAGCGATGTCGACCGCGCCGTCGTCGACCGCACGGACAAGGGTTTCATCAAGTTCGTCTGCGACGAGAAAGGGCGCATCCTCGGGGCGCACGCACTCTGCGCAAACGCCTCGACGCTGATCGCACAGATCGTGCAGGCGCGGAAGAAGAAGATGAAGGTGGGCGAGCTCGCAGGAGTCGTGTCGCCCTATCCGTCGCTGGCGGACGCGATCGGCAAGACGGCGACGCTGTACTACCAGAATCTCGCGGCGTCGTGGATCGGGAAGCTGGGAAGAAGGATCGCCGCCTGGTCGCAGTGACCGCGGCGGGGAATGTTATCGTTGCGAATGGAGGGCCCATGAAAAAGATCATTCTCGTTACCCTCGTCTGTCTCGCAGCAATCGCGTGCTCGCACGCGAAGAACGGTCCGATGGCGATGGCCACGCTGTCACCGACGACCGGCCAGACGGCGACAGGCACCGTGCGTTTCCAGGATCTCGGTGAAAACGGAACAGAAGTGACCGTCGACCTCACCAGCGTGCCGCCCGGCGTGCACGGCTTCCACATCCACGAAGGCAACAGCTGCGCGGATGATGCGAAGGCCGCGGGCGGGCACTTCAATCCGACGAGCATGCCGCACGCTGCGCCCGATGCCGTCTCGCATCATTCCGGCGACTTCGGCAACGTCACGGCTGACGACAAGGGAGAAGTGCACACGACGTTCGTCACGCACTCGATCACGGTCGCACCGGGCACGACGTCGGTCGTCGGCCACACGGTCGTCCTGCACGCGAGTCCCGACGATCTGACGACGCAGCCTTCGGGAAACGCCGGCGCGCGCATCGCCTGCGGCGTCGTCAGCGGGATGGCAGGTTCAATGCAGCACTGAGCGTGCATGAAGCGCGTTCTGCTGATCTCATTTCTGCTCCTCACATCCGCCTGCGCATCGCCTCAGGGCGGCGCGACGCAATCGAGCTCACAACCGGGGCATGGGGCGATCACCATGATGGTCGTCCCCAACCCCATCGTCGCGAAGAGCGCGGGCCGGGACATGTACGACTTTCCCTTCGACGTCGTCGTTCGTGAAACCGGCGGACATCCCGTTCACGTCACGCGCGTGTCCGCTGACGTTTACGCGCTCGGATCGATCCTCGTGGCGCAGCAGACGTATGACGCCGCGCAGATCGCATCGATGGGATTCGCGACGACCATTCCGGCGAACGGCGAATTGCGCTACTCGTTCCGGCCGCGCAAGGAAGTGACCGACGAGCGCCTCTTCGGAGGCGTGAGCGCCGAGGTCGTGGCAGAGGGCGCGGATGAAACAGGCACCGCCGCCAGCGCAACGACGACGGTGTCCGTGACGCGATAAATCAGCCAGCAGGCAGCGGGACCTTCTTCCCTGCTGCCTGCTGCCTGTCCCCTGCTGCCTGATTCAGAGGAGCCCGAACTCGCGCATCTTCCGCCAAAGCGTGGCGCGAGAGATGCCGAGAGCGCGTGCCGCTTCTTCGCGGCGCCAGCGATGCGCTTCGAGCGCAAGGCGGATGCGATCGGCCTCTCCGGAAATCTCCTCCGGCTTGAACGCGAGGACATAACGAACGCCATGGATGCCCATGTCCTCTTCGGACTCGAACGGAGCGACCGTAATCGTACCCGCGCGCGGGCCGCGGACCGTCTGCACCATCGTGTGGAGCGTCTCACGATGTTCGGCCTTCATCGCGAGATCGACGGCAACGCCGAGCGCGTCGGCGACGGAGCGGCCGCGAAGTTCACGATAGGCTTCCGGCGCGTAGATCAGCCGGCCATCCGACGAGGCGCAAAGCAACACTTCACCGACTGATGCGAACAGCACACTTGCCGCTTCAATCGCGGTCTTTTCTTCGGCTACCAGCATGATGCGAACAGGATCTCCGCACCTATTGCCGGCCCGCTGTGACGTGCGACGCCTCGCTCTGTGACACGTAGCGTCGCGGGGAGCAGTCACTCGGACGTCATCGATTTCAACGCGTCGACGGCCGGAATCAAAAACCCGCTCTTCTCCGTCTCGACGATTCCGTCCTTCTGCCAGCGGCTCATCAGGCGGATCGCGGTCTCCAACGTCGTTCCGATCAGATCCGCGATTTCCTGACGCGAGAGCGGCAGAGGGATGAAGGTCGCGTTTCCACGCGGAATCCCGACGCGATCGCCGAGCGTGAGAAAGAGGCGCGCCGCGCGATGTTCGGCGGAGCCGGTGAGATCGGCGATCCGCTTGTTGACCATCATCAGGCGATAGGTGAGACCGGCGAGCAGATGCCGCATCATCTCCGAGCGCCGCTCGAGCAGCGCGAAGAACTCCCGCTCCGGAATGGAGAGGATGCCCGAAGGCTCGAGTGCGATGGCACTCGCCGGGAAGGGACGGCGCTCGAACACCGCGACCGCTCCCACCGGTTCGCCCGGCCCGAGGATCTCGAGGATGACGTCGCGGCCGCCGGCGGCTTTGACGATCTTCACGCGGCCGATGTGGACGAAGTGGATGCGATCGGCCGGCTCCCCTTCCTGAAAAATCGTCTCGCCCTTCTCATAGCCGCGCATGCGGCACAGCGGAGCAAGCGCATCGCGGTCATCTTTCTTGAGCGCGGAGAGAAGGGGAATCGCGTCGAACGGGATGGGCACTTCGATCGGCATACCGCGGAGTCTATATGGTCGGGCGGTTGCGCGCGCCGCCGGATCGAGGTTGGAAACCGTATGACAGAAGTCATGGCTCCTTCTCTGGCCCAACCGCAAACTGCAACGCATGGATACGAACACGAAATCGATCGGCGAACTCGCATTGGAAGTCCCACACGCAATCGCGGTGCTGGAGAAATGGAGAATCGACTACTGCTGCCACGGACAGCGTTCCGTCGCAGAAGCCTGCAAGGACGCAGGCGTCACGGCCGAAGAGCTCCTGCGCGAAATCGGCACAACTCCCGTCACCGACGACGGACGCGACTGGTCCTCGGAATCGCTCATCGCGCTGCAGGACTACATCATCGACACGCATCACGTCTTCACGCGCCAGGCGATGGAAACGATCACCGTGCTCGCGGACAAGGTCGCGATGCGTCACGGCCCGTCGCATCCCGAAGTCAACCGCGTGCATGAGATCGTCACGGCACTCGTCAACGACCTCGGCCCGCACATGATGAAGGAAGAGATGGTCCTCTTCCCGTACGTCGCAGCCCTCGAGCGCGGAGAGCAGCCGGCGAACTGCTTCGGCACCGTCCGCAATCCGGTGCGCATGATGATGATCGAGCACGACGCGGTCGGCGGCCTGCTCCGCGATCTCCGCGAAGCGACGAACGACTACCGGCTCCCCGATGACGCATGTCTCAGCTTCCGCGCACTGTACGAGCGCCTCGCGGAGCTCGAGCAGGATCTGCACAAGCACATCCATCTCGAGAACAACGTTCACTTCCCGCGTGCCGTGGAGCTCGAGGACCATGTGTAGGACAGGCGCCCTCGCCTGTCCCCCAGGTATGGTTTCTTCGCCGGAGACACGACGACAGGCGGGGGCGCGACAGGCGGGGGCGCCTGTCGTACACCTTTCGCTGCGGCCGCTGGCCCTTCCGACCGAGCATGGCGGCTGGGGCTTCCTCTTCGAGCCGCTCGTTCTGGCGATGATCGCAGCACCGTCGTGGTGCGGCGTTCTTCTCTGCGCCGCGGCGATCGGCGCGTTTCTCACGCGGCAGCCGCTGAAGCTGGCGATGCAGGATCTGCTCAAGCGCCGTCTCTATCCGCGCACGAAGTGGTGCGCGATGTTCGCGATCTCCTACGGCGCGGCGGCGTTCGTCGCGCTCGCCGTGGCGCTGGCGTTCGGCGGATGGCGCATCGCGATTCCGTACGCGGTCGCCGCACCGCTGGCAATCGTGAACATCGTCTACGACGCGCGCAACAGAAGCCGCGCGCTCCTGCCGGAGCTCACCGGACCGGTCGCGATGGCGAGCAGCGCGGCAGCGATCGGAATCGCCGGCGGGCTGCCGCTTCGCGCTGCATTCATCCTGATGACACTCGTCGTCCTGCGCGGATTGCCCGCCGTTGTCTATGTACGCACGCTGCTCCTGCGCGCGCACGGCAAGACGGCGTCGAACATCCCGGCAATCGCCATGCACGCCGCATCGATGTTGATCGCCGCCGTGCTCGGCCGGTTCGTCGCTGTCTTCATGCTCACCGCACTCCTCGGCCGCGCGCTTTACGGTCTCACGCACACCGTCGCGCCCGCGAAGAGCATCGGCTGGCGCGAAATGGGATGGGGCGCCGTCTACGCCGTGGTGTGCGGCGCGGCGTAGACGTCACCATTCCCATCTCGCGAGAAACAGATTCGTATCGTGGCTCGCCGGGTTCGCGCGATTGCTCGCCCAGACGAGCCATTTACCGTCGGGGCTGAACATCGGAAACCCGTCGAAGCCCGGCGCGGTCGTGACCTGTTCCGCCTCGCCCCCTTCCTTCGGGATCAGGAACAGATTGAACTCGCGCCCTTTCGGATCGCCGGCGTTCGATGCATAGATGACCTTCTTCCCGTCGGGCGTGAAGTAGGGGCAGAAATTGGCGGCGCCGTTGTGCGTGATCTGCCGCTGATTCGTGCCGTCGGCGTTCATGACGAAGAGTTCCATGGTCGTCGGCTTCACGAGGTTCTTCGCGAGCAGCGCGCGATAGGCATCGAGCGCCGCGCCGGTGGGCCGTCCCGCGCGCCAGACGATCTCCGTGCAATCCGCATTGTAGAAGGCGCCGCCGTCGTAGCCCGGCGTATTGGTCAACCTCTTGACCTTCCCGCTCTCGTCCATCTCGTACAGATCGAGATCGCCATCGCGCATCGACGTGAAGACGAACTTCCCTCCCTTGTGGCACCACGTCGCCTCGGCGTCATATCCCTCGCTGTTGGTGAGGCGCCGCATTCCGGAGCCATCCGGATTCGCTTCCCAGATGTCGTAGGACGGATAGACGGCCCACACGTAGCCCTGCGAGTGGTCAGGCGGCGGCGGGCATTCGGCGCCTCCCGTCTCCGTCGTCGCGTAGATGATCTTGTCGCCCTGCGGATAGCGGAAGTACCCGCACGTCGTCCGCCCCTTGCCGCTCGAGATCCGCTTCGACTCGCCGGTCGTGAGATCGAGAATGAACTCCTGATCACAACCTCCGGCCTCGACGAATCCCTGGTAGATCAGCTTCGTTCCGTCGGGACTCCAGTACGCCTCGGCATTCTGTCCGCCAAACGTGAGCTGGCGAATGTCTTTCAGATGCTTCTCGCCGTCGAAGGTCTTCTCGAACGGCTTGCCGGCGTGTGGGACAGGCGCCCCCGCCTGTCCCGGCGCCCCCTGCCCTGCTCCCTGGCCGTGGACAGGCGAGGGCGCCTGTCCTACACCTCTCGAGCCCAGGGTCGCGCGCAGCTTCACCCGCTCGTTGTTGCGGATCACGATGACGTCGATCGTCTGTCCCGGCTTGTGATCCTGCAGCGCGTAGGTCATGTCGTAGAGGTTCTCGATGCGCGTGCCGGCCATCTCCACGATCTTGTCGCCGCCTTTGATGCCAGCCTTCTCGGCCGGGCTGCCCGGTCTAACGTCCGACAGCAGCACGCCCCCCTCCGTGGCCTCCATCGCGCGGTAGTCGGGAACGGTGCCGAGGTAGGCGCCGTAACCGCGGCTGTCGCCCTGCATGGCCGGAGCGGCGGTCGTGCGCGCGTAGTGCGGCGTGATCTCGCCGCTTGCGAGCGCCGCCGCGAGAGACGCCGTCGCCGCGACCGCTTTCTCCGCGCCCGCGTAATTCAGAAACTCCGGCTTGTCCTCCGGCGTGTGATAGCGCTCATGCGCGCCGGTAAAGAAGTGGATGACCGGAACGTGCGCGGCGTAGAAGCTCGTCTGATCGGACGGCCCGTAGCCGTCGCCGCTCGACTTGATCGTCAACTTGTTGACCGATGCGATGCGGTCAATCGCCGCCTTCCATTCCGGCGCCGACTCCGACCCGAACGCGACCAGCACGTCGTCCTTCATCGCGCCGATCATGTCCAGATTCACCATCGCCACGATGTGCTCCATCGGATAGTGCTCGACGAAGTACGAAGAGCCAGCCAGCCCGCTCTCCTCGCCGGAGAAGAGCGCGAAGACCATCGTGCGGTGATTCGCGGCATGCGCGAGCTTTGCCTCGAGCCGTGAGGCCGCCTGCAGCACGCCCGCGGTTCCTGACGCGTTGTCGTCCGCGCCCGGGTGGATCGCGTGCTCGTTCGGCTTCATCGAGCCCTCGCCGCCGTAACCGAGATGATCGTAGTGAGCGCCGACGACGACGATGTCGCCCGCGAGGGCGCCCTTGCCGGGGATCACGCCTGCGTAGTTCGCGGTTTCGGCGTAGGCCGCCTTCACGTCGAGGCGGCCGTCGATCCGCTGCTCGAGTGCGCGCGAGCGCGGCTTCAGATCGTGGTCGACATCCTTCTGCCATTGCTCGAGATCGGTGCCGATCCACTTCTGCGCGACCGAAGTCTTCACCTGAATGACGGGAATGCCGGCGGGACTCTGCGGACCATCGTTCTTCAGCGCGGGGATGCCGTCACGCTTCTCGTCCTGCAGCGGGCCTGTCGTGAAGATCACGGCAACCGCGCCGCGCTCCCGCGCCTGCAGGACTTTGTATCGCATCGCCGACCAGCGGCTCGGCTTGCGGCCATCGAACGGCGAGTTGTCGTCCTTCTCCTGCGGCTCGTAGCGGAGAATCAACGCGACTTTGCCCTTCAGATCAATGCCTGCGAAGTCGTCGTAGTTCAGCGGCGGCGCGGAGATGCCGTAGCCCGCGAAAACGACCGGCGCGTGAATCTCGCCGGAGCTCGAGAATCCGAGCGGCGTCCAGTCATCCTTGCTCAGACCCTCGATGTGATTGCCGGCCCCGAGCTCGACTCCGGTCTTCACCGGAAACGGCTGGGCGAACTTGCCGTTGAATGCCGGCTTCAGTCCGATGCCCTTCAGCCGCGACTCGATGTACTTCCCTGCGAGCACGATTCCTTTCGTGCCGAGGCCGCGACCCTCCATGTCAGGCGCCGCGAGTGTGCGGACATCCTGCTCGAACGTCTGAGCGAAGAGCGGTGTGGTGAGAAGAAGAAGGAGCAGGCATCGCTTCATGGGCGCAGTTTATATGGCCCGGAGACGCCGGCATCTACGATCACCCCACTCCTGCCTCCGAAGATCCTGGCGCTTCGCACCAGGATGAACTCGGGATAGGATTCGCCGCCATGCGAGGCCCGATCACTGAATTCATCAAGCACCACTACCGCCACTTCAACGCCGCCGCACTGGTGTCTGCCGCCGAGGACTACAACAAGTACCTGGCGAGCGGAAACAGGATGCTGATGACGGTCGCCGGCGCGATGTCGACCGCGGAGCTTGGAATCTCGCTCGCCGAGATGATTCGCCAGGACAAAGTGCACGCGATCAGTTGCACCGGCGCGAACCTCGAAGAGGACATCTTCAACCTCGTCGCACACGATCACTACGAGCGCGTGCCGCACTACCGCCAGCTCTCGCCGGCGGAAGAGCAGGCGTTGCTCGAGCGGCACATGAATCGCGTGACCGACACCTGCATCCCCGAAGGCGAGGCGATGCGCCGCATCGAATCCGCGGTGCTGAAACATTGGATGGAGAAGGACAAGGCGGGCCAGCGTCTCTTCCCGCACGAGTTCATGTACGAGATCCTGCGCGACGGCTCGATCCAGCAGTACTACCAGATCGATCCGAAGCACTCGTGGATGATCGCCGCCGCGGAAAAGAATCTGCCGATGTTCGTCCCCGGCTGGGAGGATTCGACGCTCGGCAACATGTACGCCGGGCACTGCATCTCGGGCGACGTGAAGAACGTGCACACCGTGCGCACCGGCATCGAGTACATGATGTCGCTCGCCGACTACTACACGAACACGTCGGCCGATGGAAAGACGATCGGCTTCTTCCAGATCGGCGGCGGCATCGCCGGCGATTTCCCGATCTGCGTCGTCCCGATGCTGCATCAGGATCTGCAGCGCACGGGCGTTCCCCTGTGGGGCTACTTCTGCCAGATCAGCGACTCGACCACGTCGTACGGCTCCTACTCCGGCGCCGTGCCCAACGAGAAGATCACCTGGGGCAAGCTCGGCATCGATACGCCGAAGCACATCATCGAGAGCGACGCGTCGATCGTCGCACCGCTGATGTTCGCGTACATCCTCGGATGGTAGCCTCAAAAGAACAGACCCTTCCCCTCCGCTGATTCGAAGGGGAAGGGCCTCGTAGGAGAGAAGGAGACCAGGAATGAGAGAGCGGTCACCGCTAGACCGCGAACGCAACTCTTGGTACGGGGGTCGAAGAAAAAGCGTCTAGAACTTTTTTTACCGCGAGCCCGCGAGCCCGCGAATCCCCGCCCTCACGAACCGTCGCGCAACATGCCGCGCCGCAGAATCGTCGAGATCTCCGAGACGACCTCATCCGTGCTCTTCCCGAAGTGATCCTTCACACCAAAGAGGATCTCGACGGAGAAGTAGTTGTAGAAGATGCGGGTCGCGAGCATGACCGCGGAGGTCGGCGAGAGACCTTCCTGCAGCCGCGCCTTCAGCGGCTCCTCCAGCCCGTTGATCCGGATGAAGGCCTCGAAGCGGCTGGCCATCTGCTCGTAGAACTTGCGGATGTGGGAGCCGTCGAACTCGACGACGTCGACATAGATCAGCGCAACATACGCGCGATAGTCCTTGACCGTCTTCCGCGCGGCGAAGCCGAGCTCCTCGAGATTGTCGGGAAACGTCCCGTGCTTCAGCGCCTGCAGGAAGGGGAAGTCCGGCCGCGACGTCTCAGCGAAGTACTGATCGAGCAGGGCGCGGAAGATCGTCTCCTTGTCGGGAAAGTGGTGATAGACGTTCCCCTTCGACAATCCCGCCGCCTCGGCGATGTCGCGCACGCTCGTCGCGCCGTATCCACGATGCGAAAAGAGTTTCAGCGCGGCATCGAGAATCTGCGCGCGACTCCGCTCCGATCGTTCTTCCTGCGACATGGGTGGAACTTTATCCTTAACGGGCCGCCGTTTGGTGGGTTCAGTTCTCATGGCACCATCTCGCGAAGCGTTTCCTTGACGACTTTCCCATAAGGCGTGCGCGGCAACGTCTCGAGAAAAACGAACCGCCGCGGCACCTTGTATCTTGCGATGCGCAACGCCAGATACGACGCCAGCTCTTCCTCGGTTGCACGGCCGACGACGAAGGCGACGCCGATCTCGCCCCACGTCTCGTCCGGGACCGCGACGACGGCGGCGTCGCTGACCGCCGGATGCTGCACCAGTTCCGCTTCGATCTCCGCCGGGTAGATGTTCACGCCGCCGCTGATGAACATCTCCTTCTTGCGCCCTGCGATGTAGAAGAACCCTTCGTCGTCGCACCGCGCGAGATCGCCGGTGCGAAACCAGCCGTCCTCTCCGTACGCGGCGCGGGTTGCCTCCTCGTTGTTCCAGTAGCCAAGGCTGACGTGCGGGCCGCGGATCTCCATCTCGCCGATCTCACCATCCATGTTCGTCAGCCGCACCTCGGTGAACATCATCGGCTTGCCGATCGAGCCCGGCTTCCGGAACGAATCCTCGACCGTCATCGTGAAGCAGTTCACGCCGGCCTCCGTCATTCCATAGCCCTGCTTGAAGGTCACGCCGCGCTTCTGGTAGGCCTCGATGATGAAGTGCGGCAGCGGCGCGCCGCCCGAGATGAACCAGCGGACGCGGGAGAGATCCACGGTGGCGAACTCCGGAGCCTCCATCAGCATCTTCCAGATCGTCGGGACGCCTAACACGACGCTGCACCTCTCGCGCTCGATCGTCTGCCACACCTCGGTCACGTTGAAATTGCGATGGAGGATCATCGTGCCGCCGGCGGTGAAGATCGGGATGAGAAACGCCGCGAGCCCGCCGGCGTGATAGATCGGCGTGTAGAGCGGAGAGATGTCGTCCGCGCGCAGGTCCCAGTTCACGACGGTGTTGTAGCCGTTCCAGAAAAGCTGCCGCCGCGGAATCATCACGCCCTTCGGCCTGCCGGTCGTCCCGGAGGTATAAAGGAGCGCGGACGTCTCGTCCGCATCGATCCGGCGGCTCACCGGATCGGCGTAAGGCCCGTTCAAGGCATCCAAAGGAACGATCTCGCGCATCCCGCAGTCGGCGGCGATCTGCGCGATTTCGTGCCCGGTGGCGCGCGTGGAAAGCGGCACGGCGATCGCCCCGATCTTCATCGCGCCGAAGAACAGCGCGATGAACTCCAGCCGGTTCTCGCCCGGGATGCCGACCCGATCCCCCGCGCTGATCCCGCGCGCGAGGAGCGCGCCCGCCGCACGCTCGATCTGCGTCTCGAGATCTCTGTAGGTGAGGCGCTGCCCGCTCTCCAGCACGACGAGCGCGACGCTTTCCGGCGTCACACGCGCGCGCTCGGCGAGCAGGTCGCCGTCGAACATCATTGCAGCGCTCCGTACAGCAGGCGGAGGAACTCCGCCGGAGCCTGGCGGTGCGGAATGTGTGCGGCGCCGTCGATCACGTGCAGCGAAGAGTTAGAGATCCGCGACTGCAGCGTCTTCGCGTAATCGAGCGGCAGCAGTCCGTCGTCCGCCCCCCAGATCAGCGTCACCGGCATCGTCAGCTTCGGCAGGCGCGTATCGACGAGCCATTCCAGAATGCCGCCCTCCAGCACGCGCTTCTGCGGCAGATCCTTTGCCTTGAGCACGGCGTCGACGAGAAACTCGGGGATCGCCGCGTTCGGTCCGTGCACCATCCGCAACAGCCGGATCGCCTCAGTCCGGTCCTTCGGGAAGAGCGGCACGTGACTGACGTCCCACGCCATGCCGCTCGCATCCTCGAGGATGAGATTCGACACTCGCTCGGGATGCTCGCTCGCGTACAGCATGCTGACCCAGCCGCCCATCGAGTTGCCGGCGAGAACCACAGGCTGCCCCGGTGACTCGCGATCGATCACCATCGCCAGCGCGTCGATGAGCGACCGCATCGGCAACGGCCCCGTCTTCGGCTGGCTCTCGCCATGACCCGGGAGATCGATGATGATGACCTTGTAGTCCTTCTTCAATTGCGGCGCGACGGCCGACCAGCTTCCGGCCTGATCGTTCACGCCGTGCACGAGCACGAGCGTCCGCTCGCCGCTGCCGCCGCGAAACCAGACGACGCCATTCGACGAGTACTTCGCGAAGCCTGCGCGGCGCAACCCGCCGCGCGTCATCTTCTCGAAGGCCTGCAGCGGATGGGAGCGCGCGTAGAGCGTCGTCGCGGTGAAGGTCGCGATGATGAGCGCGAGGAACGTGAGAATGACGTTCATCTTCATCCCCTGAACGTGCGGACGAGGCGACCGCACTCCTCCATCATCCGAAGAGTCTCTCGTCGTCCGGAACGCGGAACGCCGCGCCGGCCTGGTTGTACCCGACTCCCGACCCGATCATCACCACGAGATCGCCGGCCTTGATCTTCTTCTCCCGCAGCGCGTCATCGAGCGCCATCGGAATGCAGGCCGATCCCGTGTAGCCCCACTTTTCCATCACGGTGTGCGTCTTCGACATCGGCAAGCCGAGCTCGTTCATCACCAGCTCGATCGTCGGCTTGCGGACCTGCGTGAAGATGAGGAAATCGATGTCCTGCACGTCGAAACCGCCGTTCTTCGCCACGTCGCGCACGACGGCGGGCCAGCCATCGTTGTTGATCTCCGGCGGATAGCGGTCATACATCTTCACGCGCGCGCGTCCCTGCCTGAGCGATTCCTCGGTCGTCGGCTCGACGGTACCACCGGCGAAGATCGCCCAGCGCTTCGCATACGAGCCGTCGGCGCGAAAGGCGGAGGAGACGAAGCCTCCGTCCTCCGACCGCTCCAGCACCGCCGCTCCCGCGCCGTCGCCGTAGAAGAACACCATCGGGTCATCCGGCGCGCTGAGCTTGTGCATCAGGTAGACGCCGATGACCAGCACCGTCTTCAGATTGGCGTTCGTCGCCATCATTCCCGCGGCTGCCGTGTACGCCGTGGGAAACGACGCGCACGCACATCCGACATCGAACGTTCCGGCCCGCGCCGCGCCGAGCTTGGCCTGGACGATGACCGACGTCGCCGGCGTGATGAAGTCCGGCGAATCGGTGCCGACGAGAATCAGGTCGACATCGGCCGGAGTCTTTCCGGCTCGCTGCAGCGCAAGGTTAGCCGCGCGCACCGCCAGATCGGACGTGGCCCAGTCCTCGGGCGCATACCAGCGCGTGAGAATGCCGCTCGATGCCTGCATCTTGTCGACGAACTCCGGCGCCACGTCCTTGAATCGCGCGCGAAGCACGTCGTTGGTTACTTCGATCTCCGGCAGGTAGCTGCCGGTCGCCACGATCGTTGCGTTCATCAGGTCCCCAGCACGAGTCCACCATCGACCGACAGCACCGCACCATGGACGAACTTCGCCGCGTCGGACGCCAGCCACGCGTACGCATTGGCGATGTCTTCCGGCTCGCCCATCACACCGAGCGGCGTGTGCTGGCGCATGCCGTCCAGCACTTTCTCCGGCATCGCCTTCACCATCTCCGTGGCGATGAATCCGGGAGCGACCGCATTCACGCGGATGTTGTATTTCCCAAGCTCGCGCGCCCACGTCTTCGTGAAACTGATGACGCCCGCTTTCGTCGCCGCGTAATTCGTCTGGCCGAAGTTGCCGTAGAGACCGACGATCGACGATGCGTTGAGAATCACTCCGCTCTTCTGCCGGATCATGTGCGGCACGACGGCACGAGTGCAGACGAACACGCCCTTCAGATTCACGTTGATCACGGCGTCGAACGTCGCGTCGTCCATCATCGAGGCGATCGCGCCATCCTTCACCTTCACGAGCTGCGCGTCACGGACGATGCCGGCGTTGTTCACCAGCACGTCGATGCGGCCGTACTTCGCCACCACATCGTTCACCGCCGCCTCGACCTCTTCGCGATTCGTGACGTCGATCTTCGGTTCCGTCGTCACGTCCCACGCAAGAACCGTCGCACCTTCGTTCTCGAAGCGCGCCACGGTGGCGCGGCCGATGCCGGCCGCACCACCCGTCACGATGACGATCTTGTCCCTGAGGTTCAGGTCCATCAGTAGATCCAGCGGAGACCCAACTGGATCTCGCGGGGCATCAGCGTCGCGGTGTACTGCCCGAACCGCGGGTTGTTGACGTACGCCGCCTTCGGATTCGCAATCGTCGGGCCGCTGAGGAACTCGCCGGCCTGCACCGACTGCACATCGAAGTTCTTGAAGTTCGTCACGTTGAACGCCTCGGCGATCGCCTCGAAGTGGCCCATCGGTCCAACCGCGAACGCCTTCGTCAGCCGCAGCGAAAGCTGCCGGAACTTCGGTCCATGCTCGGTGTTCCGGCCTACGCCCGCGGGACGATCGGAGTTCTTGCCGTCGCCGTTGTAGTCGTAGCCGAGACGGTGCGTCCACGGCTGGCCTGAGCCGTATTCGAAGATCGGCGAGATCGCGATATCCCACGGCGCATGGAAGATGCCGGAGAGCACGACGCGATAACGCTCGTCGCCGCGCGCGCGGCCGTACTCCGATTCGAGGTCGGCCGGATCGTTCGGATAGCCCGTCGGGAAGTCGGGTGAGAAGTCGTCGCTGATGTTCTTCTTGTTGGCGAGCGTCACCGACGCCGTGACGAGATCGTTCTTGCGCACGTTCCCGTTCAGGCTGAAGACGAGCGCCTTGTACTTCGAGTGCCCGTCATTCGAGTAGACGTTCACCTGGTCGTACGTCTTGATCGGACGCGTGTGCGTCGCGTTGCCGCTCCAGTTGATGTCGTGAATGACGACTTCGTCGCGGCCATCGACATAGACCGCTTCCGTATCGAACACGAGGCGCGACTGCCCGAGGCGCATCGAGTATCCGAGGGTGGCCTGATCGGCTTCGGGGCTGTGGTAGTCGGGCGAGAGCAGCGCAATCGCCGGCTTCGACACGATTCCGGTCGTCGTCGGATTCTGCGGATCGAGCGCCAGCGCCGGAATGCCGAACAGCGCACCATTCACGCGCGTGTACGTCACGCGGCCCGTGACGCCGTTCTGCTGGCGCTCGGTGAGCGCCGGCACGAGGAGGAAGCGGCCGATGAAGCGGCCCGCGCCGCCGCGCAGCACGTTGCGGCCGTCGCCGTTCATGTCGTAGCTGAACGAGAAGCGCGGCTGATAGTTGTTCGTGTCCTTCTTGCGCGGATTCGGAATCAGCGGGTGCGTGTAACCCGGGTTGTTGCCGTTCGTGTCGAGGTCGTAGCGGATGCCCGCATTGATGACGAGGTTCGGATTCGGACGCCACGCATCCTGCAGGAACACGCCATAGATCGTCGTGTCCATCGCCACATCCGATGAGCCGACGCCATACGCATACGCGAGCGGAATCGTCTTCGTGTCGGTGAGCCAGAGGAAGAGGCCGTGCTCGTACGTGTCGAGGCGAAAGCGCTCGTGCACGCGCTGATACGACGCGCCGGCCTTCAGGTCATGCGAGCTCTTGCCGGTGACGAAGTGCTGGTTGTAGGTGTCGCGGAGCTCCCAGGTGTGGCCGTCGCCGAGAAGATCGCCGAGGATGTTGCCGCCGGTCTGAAGCGTGTTGCCGGAGGAGAACCAGTCGGCGGTCGCATCGGAGTTCGTCGGCTCGTAGAAGCGGCGCTTGCCGAACTGCATGCGCGCCTCGTTCGATGCGTTCGCGTTGATCGCCCAGTTGTGCTCCGCCGTGCCGTTCCAGTTGCGGCGCTCGAGCGTCTGGCCGTAGGACGCATCCGCGACACCGCCGACACGGAAGTTGTCCTCGTTGTACTTCTCGTACGCGATCTTGAAGCCGGCCGTGGTCTGCGGATTGATGTTCGTGTCGAGGCTTCCGAAGATCAGCGTCTGATCAAATGGATGCTTGACGTCGGCCGCCTGACCGGCGAATGCACCACCGGGGCGGAAGAGCACGATGTCACGCTGATTGATCTGCTCGACCGATGCGAAGTAGAAGAGCTTGTCCTTCTGGAACGGGCCGCCGGCTGTGAAGCCGAGCTGATGGCGCGAGAAGTCGTTGTTCTTCTTGAGATCGAGCGCGCCCTTCGAACGGAGAGATGCATCGCGGAAGAAGCCGAAGACCGTGCCGTGCATGTCGTTCGTGCCCGACTTCGTCACGATCGACAGCGCACCGCCGGCCGAACCGCCGATCTCCGTGTCGAAGCGATTGTTGATGACGCGGAACTCGCGCACTGCATCCTGGCTGAAGCGCGCACGCGCGAGACCATTCACCTGGTCGGTCATGTCGACGCCGTCGACGAAGATCGTCGACTGGGATGCGTTGCCGCCCGCGCCGATCACCGGCCCGCCGTTGATGAAACGGAAGCCGCCGCGCTCGCGCTCGACGCCCGGCGCGATGAACGCGAGCTGCTCGAAGTTGCGATTCACCGTCGGCAGTTGCTGGATCTGCTCCGGCGTCACGTTCGTCGACGAGTCGGTGCGATGCACATCGACGACCGGCACATCGGCGCTGACCGTGATCTGCTCGCTCGCCGCCGCCTTCATGACTGCAGAGAGCTTCGCGGTCTGCCCGACGAGAATCACGACCGACTTCTGCGTGATCGGAGCGAAGCCTTCGAGTGCGAAGGTGACGTCGTAGTGGCCCGGCTGCAGCACGCTCACGCGCGCCGTTCCGCTCGGATCGGTCACGACGTTCGTCGTGAAGCCGGTCTCAGGACGGGTCACGGTGACGGTGACACCCGGGAGGGCAGCCCTTGATTGATCGAGAGCCACCGCTTCGATCGCGCCGGTATCGATCTGCGCGAAGAGCGGGAGCGAGAAGAGACAAACGAGGGCAAATGCAAGCAAGGCACGGGGGTGAGACGACATCGTTCCCTCCTGGACGCTTACCGGCCGACCGGTCGGTTTCTTTTTCGGCGCAGTGTAGGAGCGGTCGTTACCGAAGTCAAGCACACGCCCCGTCGTCTCCTCACGAACCCCCTCTCCCCGCAAGCGGGGAGAGGGGCCAGGGGGGAGGGGCCGTGCCTACGACTTCGCCTCAGCCCCGAGCGCGTTGATGCTGTCCTGCACTTCCGTCTTGTCCGACTGATTCTGCGCGGCGCTCATCGCCTTCCCGTAAAACTCCATCGCCTTCGCTTTGTCGCCTTTGCCTGCCCACGCATCGCCGAGAGCGTTCAACCCGCGCCACGACTTCGTGTCGCCGAGCGACTTGATCGCCTCGTCGAACTTCTTCTGGCTCATGAGCACGTAGGCGGTATTGATCGGCGCGATCTCAGGAGACATGAGCGTCTCCGCCCGTGCGCGCAACTCCTTCGCGCCCGCGGCGTCGCCCTTCTTCTCCAGGATGCGCGCTTTCAGGCGCAGCGCCTGCGCATTCGGCTGCATCTGCACGGCGTGATCCGCGTAGGTCAGCGCGAGATCGAGATCGCCTGCGCCGAGCGTCCAGCTCGCGGCTTCCGTCCACGCCTGCGCATCCCAGTGCATTTCGCTCCGGAGCTTGTTCCTGATTCCTTCCGCGACGAGCGACTGCGTGTCGGCGGAGATCTTCACCGGCACGCGCGTCTTCTCCCAGCGCATCACCAGCGTGATCTCGTCTTTCTTCCCGTCGTCGAACGAGTAGACGAGCCGCTCCTGCATCTCCGCAGGCTGCGCCGTGACTTTTACGCGCAGCACGTCTTCAGCCGGATCGTAGCTGTACGTGCCCCATCCGCCGGTGAAGCGATTCAGGACGAACATCCACTGATCGCGGCCGGGGATGTAGAAGAAGCTGTACGTTCCGGGGGCGACCTCCTGCCCTTCGATCTTCACCGGCGTCGAGAACGTGATCGTGGTCGGATCATTCGCGCCCGCGCGCCAGATCACATCGTACGGAACGAGCCCGCCGAAGATGTGCCGGCCATTCGCCGATGGGCGGTGATACGAGACGCGAACATCGGTGATGCCGAACGATTCTTCGATCACCGCGCGGGGACTGGCCTGCGGAACGCGGATGTGCGGCTGAGCGATCGCGCTCGCGCAGATGGAGAGAGTGAGAGCCACGAGAAGCAGACGACGATTCATGTTTCCTCCGATTGTTTCCGAGGATCGTAGTCTCGAAATTCGCTCCTCCTGTTTCGCGACGGTGAACGAATCGCTACCATTGGCGCAACCCGACAATCCGGAGGCGGCACCATGCTGGTCACTGCTCTTCTGTTGATCACGGGAAGTGTCTTCGCCGACATTCCCGGCACGACAGTCTCGCTCCCCAAGCTGAGCACGACGATCAATCCTCGCCTCGTCCTCCCCACTGCCGGCGGAACGATCTGGTTCGACGAAGAGAAGTTCACGCCGCACACGATGGGCTTCTTCACTCCCGGCGGAAACGTGACGAAGTTCAACATCCCGTGCGACAAGTGCGATCCGATCGGCAATTTCATGAGCTACGTCGAATCGATGACGGCCGGTCCCGACGGCAACATCTGGTTCGTCTGGACGCGCGTCGCAGGCGACGGAGCGCCGATCGACAACGGGATGAACAACTACGTGAGCCGCGTGACGCGCGATGGCACCTTCACCACCTATCCCGTCCCGACTCAATACGCGTTCCGCCGCTTCCTCGGCTTCAACGGGCACTCGGCGATCATCACCGGGCCCGATGGCAATCTCTGGTTCAGCGAATGCACGGGAAACAAGATCGGGCGCATCACCACGGCGGGCGTGCTCACCGAGTTCACCGTCCCTTCCTCCGTGCTCGTTCCGACGGCGCCGTCGAACATCATGACGAGCTTCGCGTCGGGACTCACGATCGGTCCCGACAACAACCTCTGGTTCGTCGAGAACCGCACGGACAAGATCGCGCGCATCACGACGAGCGGCGCGATCACCGAGTTTCCGCTCGCTCCGCACAGCGCGCCGTACTGGATCACGACCGGCTCCGACGGCAACCTCTGGGTGACGGAGATCGGAGAGGCAGGCCGCAGTTCGATGATCGCGCGCGTGACGACAGCGGGCGCCGTGACCGAGTATGCGATTCCCGCCGGCACGAACTTTCCGCTCGAGATCACGAGCGCGCCCGACAAGAATCTCTGGTTCACACTCGCGAGTGGATCGGTCGCGCGGCTCGAGCTGCCGGTCAGCGGTGCGGCGCCGGTGATCACGACCTCCGCGGTCCCCGAGTCTGCGCGTCCCTTCGAGATCGCGTTCGCACCGGCATCGGCGCCCGCCTCACGCACAACGCCGCAGCAATCGTCCGAAGCGAAGCCGCAACCCGCGGCACCGCTTCCTCCGCCCGGCAGACGCCGCGCCGTCGGGCCGTCGCGCACACTCTGGACCGGCCGCGTCACGCTCACGCTCAAGATGCCGCTCAAGGACGAGCAGCGCGCGTACTTCGAGCAGCACACCGCGGAGCTCGCAGCAGAGGGCGTCACGCTGAATGCGGAGGGACTGCAGTTCGCGACGAAGCCGGCCGCAGGATTCAAAGTCGTCGTTGGCGACGAAGTCGCGATGACCGGGCTCGACGGCGTGTTCCGCCTCGCGGCGCAACCGCGTGCGGGCGCGCAGATTCGCGTCACAGGAACCGACGGCTTTTTCGACAAGACCGTGCCGGCGCAGGATCACGTTGCCGCGAATGGCGCGCCCGTCACTCCGATCGATTTCGCCGTCACGCTCTCGAACGGCCCGAACGGGATGAATGACTATCCGTCATCCACCGGCAACCTCGTCGTCATCGACGCCACGCCGCCGGATCAGGGCTTTCCCTGCGGATCGCATAAGGACTGCATGCTCGCGAAGTGTCCGCCCGGACGCTGCTGCCTCGATTACGACGGCAAGTGCAAAGACACGCCGCTGACGCGCTGGGACTGCGAGCCGCTGCGCGTGCAGCAATTCATCGGCAGTACCTGCCAATGGTGGGTGACCGAAGGATCGTGCATCAACGAGGGGGCGATGACACTCGGCCTGGGGCCCGGTTGTTTCGACAACCACCGCGGACGCGAGTGTCAGGATATCGACGCCACCTTCCTCGGCCTGCAGCTCACGACGAAAGACGTCGTCACGAATGCGCCTCCACCCGATCCCCGCACACTCGCACAAGAATCGTACGACAGCAGCACGGAAGAGACGACCGCCTTCTGCGGCGACTTCGTCCAGCTTCAGTTGCACAACAACACGCAGGCGAACGAGACGCAAGTCTCGTTGAATCCTCTGCTGTCAGGCCTTTTCGGGTGCGTTGCCAACGGGGAGATCGATCGATCGGGAACGATCGAACATTTCGCGCAGGTAAGTGAGAGCACCAAATCAACGGAACTATCGGGCGCTTATCGCCACATCAACGACTTCTCGATTCTCTACACGGCACCGAAGACTCTCTCCTGCGATCCGGCGACCGACTACATCGAGGCGGCGGCCGCCGGCCGTTTCCGCGTGGTCAAAGTTCACGTGACGTGCGGTGGCTCGGATCCCAATCACGGCATCGCGATCCCGGCACCGGTGATCAGGCCGCCCGGCGGCCAGTATCCGGCTCCATCCGTCGACGTGACGATCACATCATCGATTCCGGATGCCGAGATTCACTACACGATCGACGGAAACAATCCGAGCATTCTCAGCCCGATGATCGCCAGCGGCGGCACGCTTACCGTCGGTTCTTCGACCACGGTCAAGGCACGTGCGTTCCTGCGCAACAGCGGCGGAAAGAGAAGCTTCGTGTCGTCGGAGAATTACGAGATCTACAGGCAGCTCGAGGCCTCGATCACGCGCGTCGAAGACACACCCAACGGCGGGTGCAAGCCGATCAGGATCCGGTACGCGGTCAAACCGGCAAACGATTTGACGAAGATCGCGATCACGCTCGATGGCAGTGAGCCGCTCGAAGCAAACGCCCTTCTCTCCCGCGGCGACGAAAAGCTTTTCGCTCCCGGCCCGCCGGTGACGATCAAAGTGCGTGGCTTCCGCCCCTTCTACATTCCGAGCATCATCGTGATGGACACGTTGACGTGGGGTGACTGCGGCATCGACGGTTTTGGCACCGCATCCACACCCGACGGCGATCAGCTCATGCAGGTGCACACGACGCCGCCGAAGTGAATCACCATCCGCCCGGTCGTCTTCCGCCGCGCGGATAGCCGCCGCGTCCGCCGCGTCCGCCGAAGTTGGTGTCGCGCAGGCGTTCGCGGCGCTGTTCGCGGATCGCATCCTGCAACGCCTCCCACTGCGCGCGCGAGAGCAGCGCGCGTTGTGCCGCGAGGTACTTCAGCTGGCGCGCGAAGAGATCGTCGCGCAGAACGCGCAGCCGCTGCCCCGCGCTCATGATGTCCTCAGCGGACGGCTTCTCCATGTCGAGTGCGTTGCGCAGATCGCGCTCGGCGACGCCGAGGTCGCGCTGAAGGCGGGAGATCTCATCGCCTTGCTCGGACTGGAGCTTGTCCAGCGCCGTCATCTGCTCCGCCGACGGCTTCACCGCCTCGGCGAGCCGCGCCTGCCGCCACCAGTCGGCGGGAGGAAGAAGCATCGCTGCATCGCGAACGCGCTCCACATCCTCCATCGGACGCCGTGACGGCTGCGGCTGATCGTCGTAATCCGAGCTGGCACATCCTGCGGCAATCAGAAGAAGAGCGGCGGCGAGCAGGCGTCTCATGCCTCTCGCTACGCCCGAGTCACCGAAATGTTGAATGAGGATCGCGGCCCGCACTCCGCTAGAATTCAGAACGCAACTTCGGAGGCTCACGGATGTCGCTCCTCTCCCAGCGTCAAGGTCCGGCGTTACCCCTCCCTCGCCTCGAGGGAAAGGAAGTCCTGGTTGGCCCTGATCCTTCGATCGCGAAGGTGAAGGGGGTCATGTTCGGAGGCCGGAAACAGCTTCTCACCGATGTCGGTGGCGATGAGCTGTTCTACGCCGTCCTGGCGAAGCTGACTCCGCGCACGTTGCAATACACGCGCACGCCGCTCGCGTCGAGCTGGTGCGAATTCGAGTCGCTGATCGAGCTCGACAAGTCGATCTACGACGCGCTGCGCGTCAAGCATCCGAATGTCCTCGCGCTGATCGGCGCGGCCTCCGCGGAGCTCGGGATCGGCAAGGTGTACAAGTCGCTCGACACGGGAGAGCTGACGAAGTTCATGGAGAACATCGCGCTCTTCCACAGCCAGTATCAGAAGTTCGGCCGTGTGAAGTTCGAGAAGACCGCGAACGGCGGCCGCATGGTCTATACCGACTATCCCTGCTACAGCCCGATCTTCTGCGCCAGCGGCATCGGCTACTTCCTCGAAGCGATTCTCCGCCACGGCGGAACGGATCCCGCCGTCGTCGAAACGAAGTGCCAGACGCTCGGCGATACGACCTGCACGTACGACATGACCTGGAAATGAGGTCGCAGGGCGCGATGATCTTCCATCAGTTCTATCTCAACTGTCTCGCCCATGCCTCGTACCTCGTCGGATCGGAGGGCGAGTGCGCGATCGTCGATCCGCAGCGCGATGTCGATCAGTACATTGCCGAGGCGGAGGCGCGGGGGCTGGCGATCCGCTGGATCCTCGAGACGCATCTGCACGCGGACTTCGTGAGCGGGCATCGCGAGCTCGCGGCGCGAACCGGTGCGGAGATCGTGTTCGGCGCCGCTGCGAATGCCGGCTTTCCGCATCGCGCAGTCAACGACGGCGACGTGCTGCAGATCGGCTCGCTGCAGTTGCGCGCGCTGGCGACGCCCGGACATACGCCGGAGAGCATCTCCTGGCTGATCGTCGAAGACGGCGAGCCGCGCAAGCTCCTCACGGGCGACACGCTCTTCATCGGCGACGTGGGCCGCCCCGATCTCGCCGGTGCCCGGGGCTTCACCTCCGAGCAGATGGCCGCACTTCTCTACGATTCGCTGCACGGGAAGATCCTCACGCTGCCGGACCATGTCGAGGTCTGGCCCGCGCATGGCGCCGGCTCGGCGTGCGGCCGCAACATCTCGGCGGATACCTCCTCGACCATCGGCCTGCAGAGGAAGACTAACTATGCGTTGCAGCCGATGTCCCGCGAAGAGTTCGTCCGGCTGATGACGACCGACATCTCCGAGCCTCCTCCCTACTTCTCCCGCGATGCGGAGATCAACCGCACCGGCGCCCGCCCGCTCGCCGACATCGATGCTCCGCCGCTGCAGCCGGCGGAGGTCAAGGCGCGGATTGCCGAGGGCGCCGTAGTCCTCGATGTCCGCGACGCGGACGCCTTCGGCGCCGGCCACATCCCCGGCTCGATCAACATCGGCCTCGGCGGGCAGTTCGCATCGTGGGCCGGAACGCTGCTCTCCGCCGGTGATCGCCTCATCATCGTCGCCGATTCGGCCGAGCGGTCGAAGGAGGCCGTCATGCGGCTGGCGCGCGTCGGAATGGAGAACATCGTGGGCTGGCTGGACGGCGGCATCTTCGCCTGGAACAACGCAGCCTTCGAGCTCGCACAGCTCCCGCAGATATCGCCGGCTGAGCTCAAAGGCTCTTCATCGCGCGTCCTCGACGTACGCCGTCCCGCCGAATACGCCGGCGGGCATGTCCCCGGCGCGCTGTCGATCCCGCTCAACGAACTGCAGCGGAGAGTTGGGGAAATCAAGAGCGGCGGCCCGCTGGCCGTGATCTGCGCCGGCGGCTATCGCTCGTCCGCCGCTGCATCGCTGCTCGCACGCCACGGCTTCCACGGCGAATTGCAAAACGTCACCGGCGGAACGAGTGCATGGATCCGCGAGGGTTTCGAGACTGAGAGATAGTTGGGGTACTGGGGCTCTGGGTGGTGCAGCGAGTTGTTAGCACCGCGAGCCCGCGAGCCCGCGAAACCGCGAACCCACCCAGCACCCCAGCGCCCCGCGAAGCGAAACCTACTCCCCGTTCCGCCTCACCAGTTGGCGTTCCACCAGCGCGACGCGCGCGAGAAGCTCCGCCTGACCGCGAAGCAGTGCCTCGATCTCCATTTCCGCCTTCAGATTCACCTGATAATCGTTCTCGGCGAGCAGCTTGTCCTTCGATGACTGGCGGTTCTGGCTCATCATGATGATCGGCGCCTGCAGCGCGGCCACCGTCGACAGCGCGAGATTCAGCAGGATGAACGGATACGGGTCGAACGGATGGGCCAGCAGCAGGATGTTCGATCCCATCCAGATCGCCATGATCGTGCTGAAGAGAATGATGAACGGCCACGAGCCGCCGAACGCAGCGACGCGATCCGCAATCCGCTGACCGAACGTCAGCGTCTCTTCCGCTTCCTCCAGCACGTTGCGCGAGACCTGCCGCGACATCAGCTCGTTCGTCTGCCGCATCCGCTCGCTCATCTCCGCGATGATCCGCAGCGCGGCCGCCGGATTCTTGTTCACGAAATCGACCATGTCGTCGCGGTCCAGCCGCACGAGATGCGACGGCTTGATCGCCGTAGCCGTCGCCGATCGCGGAGAGCCGTCGAAGAGCGACAGCTCTCCGAAGTACTGTCCCGGGAAGAGCGTCGCAAGACAGACGCGTCCCTTCCCTTCGCCGTACGAGATCTCCACCGCTCCTTCGTCGATGACGAACAGCGATGAGCCCTCGTCGCCCTGGCTGAAGATCACGTCGCCGGGCGCATAGTCCGCCGACTCGAGCCGTTTCGCGAGCGAGGCGAGATCCTCTTTCGTCAGCGATTCGAAGAGCGCAATGTTGCCAAGCAACTGCTCGCTCGTCATGCGAGAGGACTGCGACTCTGTGTCCATGTGTCGATAAGGATACGACAACGATGCCTTAACGGCGCCTATCCCTCTTCCCTCAGGCGCCGCTCGTGCGCGGCCAGCAGATCGCTGCGGGTGATGATGCCGACCAGTTGCTGCGGATGCGCGCGCGATACGACCGGCAGCCGGCCGACGTTCTCGCGCACCATGTGATCCGCCGCTTCGCGCAGCGACATGTCGGGAAAGATCACCGAGGGCGGGCGCGTGATCAGATCGCCGACGCGCGTCGTCGCCGGCTTGCCGAGAAAGTCGCGCCGCGTGACGACGCCGAGAAGGCGCTGTTTCTCATCGACGACCGGAAAGCCCTGATGCGTGTCGAGCACGGCTCCCGCATCTCCCAGCAGCGAATCGGCGCGCAGCGTTACGACGTTCGAAGAACATGCGGTGGCGATCGAGATCTGATCGAGAAAATCGGCCGCGTACTCCATCGGCACCCGCACGCCGCGCCGCGCAAGCTTCTCCGTCATGATCGTGTTGCGCATCAGAAGGGCCGAGACGAGGAAGCCGGCGGTGCAGCCGGCGAGCAGCGGCAGGAGTCCCATCGGCTGCAGCGTCGTCTCGAACGCGAACACCACGGACGCCAGCAGTGCTCGCGACGCGCCGGCGAACATCGCCGCCATTCCGACGAGCGCGCAGATGCGCGGATCGATCCCGCTGCCCGGCCATTGGTGCGCGATCAGTTCACCCAGCGCAACGCCCGTCGCCCCGCCGATCGTAAACAGCGGCGCGAGCGTTCCTCCCGAAGTGCCGCTGCCGAGGGAGATGGACCAGGAGAAAAACTTCATCAGGCAGAGGAAGAGCACCACCTTTCCTGTGATCGTCCCCGCGACGAGCCCTTCGATGTTCGTGTAGCCCACGCCCAACGTACGCGGCGCGAAATAGCCGACGACACCGACGGCGATTCCGCCGAGTGCCGGCCACCACATCCAGTGCACGGGCAGCTTCTCGAAGAGATCCTCGATCCAGTAGACGGCGCGCGTCACATAGACGGAGAGCCAGCCGATCAACGCGCCGAGGAGGGCGTACATCGCGAGTGCCTCGCCGTTTGGACGCGCGAGGAGCGGCATCGCGAAAATCGGTTCGGTGCCGACATAGAGCACGCGGACGGCCGTCGCGGTGGCACTCGCGAGCGCGACAGGGACGATCGAGCGCGGACGGAACTCGAAGAGCAGCAACTCGATCGCGAGCAGCACGGCCGAGACCGGACTGCCGAACGTTGCTGCCATACCAGCCGCTGCACCTGCCGCGAGCAGCGTCTTCCGTTCCGACGGCGTCGTGCGCAGCAACTGTCCGGCGAGCGATCCCAGCGCGCCGCCCGTCGCGATGATCGGTCCTTCTGCACCGAACGGGCCGCCGGTGCCGATCGAGATCGCAGCCGACAGCGGCTTGAGAAACGTCACGCGCGCCGGAATCCTGCTCTCGTTCAGCAGCACCTGCTCCATCGCTTCGGGGATTCCATGGCCGCGAATCGCTTTCGATCCGTAACGCGCCATCACGCCGACGATCAGACCGCCGATGACCGGCACGCCGATCACGAGCAACCCGAGATGATTTCCCGCCGGCGAGGTGAACGCGGTCGAGAAGCGGCCGTAGAAGGCGATGTTGGTGATCAGGCCGATCAGCCCGACGAGCGCCTGCGCCACGAATCCGGTCACGAAGGCGAGCAGCATCGCCCACATCGAAATCACGACGACACGGCGGTCGAGTGCATTGCGCTCGATCGGCACGCGCGCCGACTGCAGCGCCGCTCCCAGCGACGGCGCGACAGGCACTCCTTCGGTCGTTGCTCCTGCTTCGAACTCAGTCACGGCTGCTCCTCTCATCTTCAAAAAACATCGGCGGAGCTTCGGTGCTCCGATCCATGGTGTCGACGATCGCGACGAGGTAATCGGCGAACTGCCTCCGATCGGCCTCGCTCATCCGCTCCAGCAGATCGATCAGCTCCTGCTGCGCCACGCGCGGAGCCTTGCGGACCGCCGCACGCCCCGCGCGCGTCGGCTTGATCACCAGCCGCCGCGCGTCCTCCTCGGCGCGCCTGCGCTCCAGCAGCCCCGCGTCGCACAGACGGGCGACGACGACGGAGACCGAGCTCTGATCGGTGCGCGTCCGCTCGGCGAGCTCTTTGAGCGAGAGCTCCGGCGTCTTCGTCACTTCGTGCAGGACGAAGAGCTGTGCACTGGAGAGGCCGCGCTCATTCCGCGCGGCCTGATCGGAGAGGCGGAGCAGGCGAACGAGGCGCCGGATGGCGTCGAGAATCCGCTGGCTGTCGGTCATCGTCGCACCCCACAATTACTTGGGACCCCAAGTAATTCCAGAAGGAGCCGATCCACCCCCATCCACCGTCCCTCGTCCCTCGTCTCACGTGCTATCCTCCCCGGCGTTGAGCGAGCAATCGTCCGAAGAACTCGACGAACGAAGCATTGCCAGGAAATACGGTCTGCGGGAGCTGGTCTACCCGGGCTCGGAGCAGCTCAAGACCCTGACTCATTTCCTGAACGGCCTGGTGGAAACACGCCGCTGCGGAGCCGTCCCGAAGACCGCAGTCGTCGCGCTGCTCGATTTCCTGCAGGGCATCGTGAACCGCCAGCACATCACGAAGGGACCGCACATGACGCAGGAGGAGTTCGACTTCCTGCAGACACCGTATTACCTCGCGGCGCGCATCGTGACGAAGCTCGTGCGGGAAAAGAAGCTGCAGTACGAGCGCGAGGGGAAGATCTACCACACGACCTACAACGCGCTCTCGCAGTTCATCGAGCTGCTGAGAAGCCTGCTCGATCCCGGCTGCTACTGGCTGCGCGTCAAGACCGTTCCGGATGGCATCGTGGAAAGCGCCGAGCTGCTGCGCGACTTCCTCTACGCCTATCCCGAGCAGCGGAAAAAGGGTCGCGCGCTCTGACACGCCGATGGTGAAACGCTACGACCGCGCGTATTTCGACAAGTGGTACCGCCGCGTCCGCGTACACACCCAGGGTGAGATGCAGCGAAAAGTTGGGATGGCCGTCAGCGTCTGCGAGTATTTCCTCCGGCGCCAGATTCGCAGCGTTCTCGACATCGGATGCGGGGAAGGCGCCTGGTTCCCGCATCTCCGCACGCTGCGCCCCCGCCTCGCCTATCTCGGCATCGACCCGAGCGATTACGCCGTGGAGCGCTTCGGTGAGACGCGCAACGTCCGCAAAGGCTCGTTCGCGGATTTCGATGCCGGCCGGCGCTTCGACCTCGTCATCTGCAGCGACGTGCTCCACTATCTGACCGAAAAAGAAATCCGCCGCGGACTCCCTGCGCTCGTCGCCGCGACCGGCGGCATGGCCTATCTCGAGGTCCTGACGTCGAAGGAAGACATCATCGGCGATCTCGATGGCCTCATTCGCCGCTCACCGAAGTGGTACCGCAGCCTGTTCCGCGACGCAGGACTCGTCGAGTGCGGACCCTACGCCTGGCTGTCCGCCGACGTGGCGTCCGACGCCTCGGACCTCGAGCTGGCGTGATGGTCGCGCGGATACGCGGGCGCGCGGGCGCGCCGGCGTCCACCCATCACCACCACCACCGCGAGCCCGCGCAACTACTCGATCACCGACAACTGGATGTTCGGCACTACGGTGACGATCGCGCGCAGCGAGTTCGCAATCAGGCAATCGCGATGCGCGATCTCGATCGCCTTCAACGTCTTCTCCGCCGCAAGCGCATCGGTGATGACGATCGTCGGCTTCACGATCACACGCGTGAAGCAGTAGCCGGCGTCACCGGCCTCCAGAAATCCTTCCGCCTCGCTGTAATACGCTTCGACCGGCAGTTGCTGGCGCTCGACGTGATGCGCAAACGTAATCAGCAGACACGTCTCGACGGCCGCCACCAGAAAGTCCTCGGGCGTCCAGAAACCTTTTTCGCCCTTGAACTCCGGCGGTGAGGAGACGGCGAGCGCCGGCTTGCTCGCCGCCGACAGCTTCGCGTTCCTGCGGCCGAGCCATTCCGTGGACGTGCGGTAGGTGAACGCCTTGCGTGCAACCGAAGTGGTACTCATACGCGTCAGGTTGCGCCGAGCACCGGAGCCGGGCCGTGCCTGAAATCACGAAGCCTTGTGACGGCCGCGTCTCAGTATGCGATCCGCCGCGAAGGCGGCCGCGGAACGACGGCCTCGACTTTCACCCGTGCATCGACGGCGATCGCACCGCGCGGCAGCACCTTCAGCGGATTGATGTCGAGGTCGCGGATCTCCGGGCAAAGGCGCAGCAATTCCGAGAGCCGCAGAATGACTTCCTTCAGCGCCTGCACATCGCACGGCGGCGCGCCGCGGAACCCCTGCAGCAGCTTCGACCAGCGGACGTCGCCGATCATGTCCTCGACATCGACGTCATTGAGCGGATGGATTCGGAACGAGACATCGCTCAGCAGCTCGACGAGCGTTCCGCCCGCTCCATACGCAAGGACATGTCCGAACGTCGGATCCTCGGTTGCACCGAGCATGACCTCCACGCCGCCCTCAACCATTCGCTGCACCAGCACGCCCGACATCCGTTCTTCGAGCCGCTCTTCCATCTCTTCGTAGGCGATGCGTACCTCGCGCTCATCCTGAAGGTTGAGCACGACGCCGCCGGCGTCGGTCTTGTGCAGCAGCGTCGCGCCGACGGCCTTCAGCACGACGGGGAAGCCGATGCGCATCGCGGTCTGCACCGCGTCGTAGACGGTCGCCGCGTAATCCATCGGCGCGGTGGGAATCTTCGCCGCATCGAACAGCGACTGCACATCGAGAGGTCCCAGCCACCCTCCGCCTGCCGCGAGCTTGCGCTGCACGATCTCGCGCAGCACGGGCACATCGACATCCTCGAAGCGCATGCCGTCGCCGATCGGTCTGCGGCGCCATTCCGCGTAGTTCGTCGCGCGCGCGAGCGCAGCCACCGCCCGCTCCGGGAACGGAAACGAAGGCACCGGCTCCAGCGAAGTCACCACGCCCTGCGATCCCATGAACGTCGCGACGAGCGTCTTCCCCTTCGCCTCCTGCGCGCATTCGCGAATCACGGCGGCGACATCGAGCGCGTCCTTCGGCAGCACCGGAATGTAGATGACGATGATCGAGTCGACATCCGGATCGTCCACGAGCAGCTTCAGCGTGCGGCGATAGTCGCTGGCCGAAGCGGAGGCGATCATGTCGATCGGATTGCCGACGCTCGCCGCCGCCGGCAGATACTCGCGCATCTTCGCCGCCATGTCCGGTGTGATCGGCATCAGCTCCAGACCGCGCGCTTCGCAGGCATCGGCGGCGAGGATTCCCGGTCCGCCGGCATTCGTGACGATCGCCACGCGGCGGCCGAGGGGGAGCGGCTGGTTCGCGAGGAGAGCCGCGATGTCGAACATCTCTTCCAGCGTATCGGTGCGGATGATGCCCGCCTGCTTGAACAAATCGCGAACGATCGCATCGGACTCGGCCAGCGCGCCGGTGTGCGACGACGCCGCACGCGCGCCGGCCTTCGAGCGCCCCGACTTCACGGCGATGATCGGTTTGCGGCGCGCGACACGGCGCGCAATCTCGCCGAACTTGCGCGGATTTCCGAAGCTCTCCAGATACAGCAGCATCACATCCGTGTTTGGATCTTCCGACCAGTATTGAATGAGGTCGTTGCCGGAAACATCCGCCTTGTTGCCGACGGAGATGAAGGTCGAGAACCCGACGCCGATCGAGCGCGCGTAGTCGAGGATCGCCAGCCCGAGCGCGCCGCTCTGCGACGACATCGCGACGTTGCCGGCCGGCGGATAGATCGACGTGAACGTCGCGTGCATCTTCACGCTGGGATCCGTGTTGAGCACGCCCATGCAGTTGGGACCGACCATGCGCATGCCCGCACTGCGCACTTTGTCCAGCAGATGCTGCTCCAGCGCGCGGCCCTTCTCGCCCGTTTCTCCGAACCCCGCGCTGATGACGACGACCGCCGCGACTTTCTTCGCGATGCAGTCATCGATCACCGCCTCCACATCGGGAGCCGGCACTGCGATCACCGCGAGATCGACCTGGCCCGGTATGTCCGCAATGCCCGCAAAGCAGGGAACGCCTTCGATGTCGCGGGCCATCGGGTTGATCGCGTAGAGCTTGCCCTGAAATTCCGTGGCGACGAGGTTGTGCAGGATCTCCGCGCCGAGGTTGCCACGCCGGCGCGAGGCACCGACGACGGCGATCGACTGCGGATGAAAGATCGAGCGCATCGACGCATACGCCGCTTTCTGCGAGCGCTCCGCAGACTTGTTCTCGTACTCGCTCGTCGCCTCGATCGAGAACGCGACATGCACCGTTCCCTCTGCCGACTTGCTCCGCGGTGCGAAGCCGGAGAGCAGAAACACATCGAGCATCTTTCGATTCGTCGGCAACACCTCGGCCACGAACGTGTCGATGTTCTTCGTCCGCGCGATCTGCGCCAGCTTGTTCAGGAGATGCGTGCCGATGCCGCAGCCCTGCGCGGAATCGGCGATCGTGAAGGCGACTTCCGCACTCTTCGGATTGCGCCTCGCGCGGAAGAAGTGCGCGATCGCCACCAGCTCGCCACCGAGCTCGCCGACGACGCCGAAGTCCGCGTCGTAGTCGACGTCGACCGGCGAGTCTTTCAGTGCCGCGTCGGGCGTGCGCACGTCGAAGAAGCGCGAGTGAAGACTGTCGGAGGAGAGCCCGCGAAACAGCGCGAGCAATGCGTCCCGGTCCGACGGGCGGACCGGCCGTATGCGAAGAGTCCTTCCATTACGAAGGACGACATCCGATTCGAAGTGGGCGGGATAGACGGCAACGGGATCGATGATCGACATGGTTCTCCATCGTCCCCTCTCATCGCATTGCGGCGAGCGGGGCCAGGGGTGAGGCTCAATTGAGAAAATCAGGCGACGACGCTGACCTTGTTCCCCGACAACTCGAAGTACATCCGTTCGAGCTGATCATCCGTGAAGTCGTCCCAGCCGCAGCAGATGTCATGGATGTCGGTCTGGACATCGCATGCGATCGGCCGCTCGTGGACCTGCTGCTCCGCAAGCTGCCAGTCGTTGGCAATCTGCTCGAGCTGCCCGCGCGTCAGCGACGGCCGCTTGCGCACGACCCAGTCGAATTTGCGCCGCAGGTCGCGATCGCTGAAGTGGCTGAAGCCGTGGCAGAAGATGCCCTTCTCCGCAGCGACCTTGCAGATGGAGTTCTCCTCGTCGGTCAGCTTGACCAGTTCGGAACGAATGAGGGAAATGAGCTCGTTGCGAGTGGACATTGGCAACCTCCGTCGGTTGATCTTCATCATCGAGTCGGCGCAACCATGCCGCCGTAAGGCACCTCACAACGGGATGTGAGGCGCGTCACACGGCGACACCGCCACCGTCATAGGCCGAAGTTCGCACGGCGAGGTCCAATGCCGGCATGTTCAAACCGGTCGAGCTCGAGATCGAGCTGTTCTGTCGCGGCATGCGGATCGACTCCGCTGCCGGCCGCCGCATCACCCGCACGCGCGCCGGTCTCGGCTCCGGCCTCGAGATCGTCATCCCCGCGAAAACGAAAGACATCTGGATCAACGTCCCGGTCGTCGAAGAATTCGCGAAGCACTCGCCGTTCGAGCTGCACGAGACCGATGGCTCGTGGTACGTCGCCGACCATCGCAACGGCGTTCAGTATCGCGTCACGATACCGAAGGAGCCGGAATGGTATTCGCGGCTCACGTCCTCGGGCGTCGAGATGAGCCGCATCGGCGTGCTGCAGGGCAACTACCTCGGCATCTACGTATCGGCGCGCTGCCTCTACTGGGCCTCGAACATCTCCGCCGCGTGCAAGTTCTGCACGACGGGCGAGAACGTCGGCACCGCCGAAGAGTCGCGCAAGAAGATCTCCGATGTGGTCGAAACGGCCATCGCGGCGCGCGACGAGTCGGGCTCGATCTTCACGCACTTCAACACCGGCTACCACTACGAAGAGCAGGACGATCGCGAATCGATGCACGGGCTGAAGATGTGTGAGCCGTATGTGCGCGCGGTGCGCGAACAGGTCGGGGGGTTCATCGGAGTGCAGGCCGTGCCGGTGCCGAAGCGGCTCTTCCGCGAATACGACCAGCTCATCGACGCCGGCACCGATCACTTCTCGTTCTGTTATGAGTTCGAAGATCCTGTGGTGTTCGCGCGGCTCTGTCCCGGCAAAGCGAAGACGCTCGGCCAGCAGGCCTTCTTCGACGCGATGGAGTACACGGCGAAGAAGCTCGGCCAGGGACGCGTGTCGGGCGAGATCATCGCCGGTCCGGAGCCGATCGAGGCGACGAAGCGCGGCATCGACCGCATCGTGAACGCCGGCGCGTTCCCCACGGTGTGCATCTTCCGCCCGACGATCGGCAGCGAGATGGAACACGAGCCGCCGCCGCACCCCGAAGACATGAAGGAAGTATTCGCCTATCTCCATCAGGCATGCCGCCGCGCCGGATTGCCGGTCGGAATTCTGCCGATCGAAGTCTCACTCGTGGTGCAGCCGGAGGAAACCGCCGATCTCGTCGAACCGCTGTTCGCCGACCGCGTCTATGCCGCGAAGAACTGGACGCTCCGGCAACTCGCGAAGCCGTATGTGGCGTGGAAGACCCGGGCGATGGTTCCCGGTGGCCGCGGACTCGCCGCCGCGCGGTATTGAGCCGGCCCTACTTCCAGTGCAGCAATCGCAGCGCGTAATCGCGCGGCGCGACGCGCTCCTCGTAGTCCTCCGAGCTCGCCGGATCGAGCTCCCACCGGTGCAGGTCGCGCTCGCGCTCTTTCTCGCCGAAGCGAAGGATCTCGTCTTCGTCGTAGCCGATGCCCATCGCGTCGCCGTATTCGTCGACCACGTTCTGATCGGGCGTCATCATGCTTCCGCAGACGGTTTCGTCGCCGCACGACTCGGCCATCTCCCACTGCGCGTCGATGTCGCCGCCGGAGAGCTCCGGACCATTCGCCGTGTTGTGGCGCAGGCGCGCCTCGAGACGCTGGCGTCCGAGCTGGATGTTGAACTCGTCATCGATTTCGGATCCGAGGAGCATGAGATCGTCGAGCTCGTCCATGACTTCACCTCAATGATCGCGTCTGGTCAGTGACTCGTTGTGCACATAGATCGGACGATTGCGAATCGATGTGAGCCGCGCCATCTGGCCGAACTCGCGATTCGTCATCCGGCGTCCGAGGTCGGACTGCGCGACCATGCCGACGAGCCGGCCCTCGGCGGTGATCACAGGGAGATGATGAATCTGATTCTCCGTCATCAGCTCCGCCGCCCGCTCGATCGTGTCATCGGGCGACACCGCGATGACAGGCGCCGTCATGAACTGCGACACCGGAAGGTCGGAGGCATTCGTGACGTTCGCGACTGCGCGGCAGGCGATGTCGCGGTCCGTGATGATTCCGATCAGCTCTCCATCGCGCGTGACGGGAATCGCAGCGCAGTCATTCGCGCTCATGAGCTGCGCAGCAACCCGAAGCGTGGTCGACGGCTCGCAGGAAGCAGGACTGGTCGTCATCAGCTCGTGCACTCTCATGCAAGCCAAGGTACGCCCTGGCGAACCCGCCTGCGCTGCGCGCAATCGCCGTGCCGTGTGTGCCGCGTCACAAGGCGGAGTGCGCACAGTCATCGGGCGAAAACCTCTTCGCCTTTAGCCTCTGCTTGCGGAGGTGATGTATGTGTCTCGGACTGCCAGGACGCATCGTATCGATCAGCGGGAAGACGGCCCGCGTCGACTTCTGGGGCAGCGTGCGAACGGTGAAACTCGACGCGATGAAGGAAGCCATCACCGCGGGCGACTACATCATCGACCACGCCGGCTACGCCGTGCGGCGCATTCCCGACGAGGATGTCGCCGACACTCTCGCGCTCTATGAAGTGATCCTCTGCGAGGCCGGAGGCGATCCGATCGCGACCGACGTCATCGCCGCATTGCAGGAAGAGAGCGAAGAAGAGCTCGCGCTGGTGTGATGCCATGAACGGAGACTCCTTCACGCCGTTGCGCGTGGCGATCGCAGGATCGCGATCGCTGCCCGGCGTACGGCAACTCCTCGCTTCTCCGAATCGCGGGCGGCTCTTCGAGCTCGTCTGCGCGATCTCCGGCGATGACCACATCGCGGAGCGCGAAGATCTCGAGATGTTCGGCATCCCGCTGGTGCAGTCGCCGGATGATGTCGAAAGCGATCACATCTTCCTCACCTCGGGATCCTTTCCGCTGGACAGCCGCACCTACGTCCTCGACACGGGAGATGTGCTCGGCGCGCTGTTCGCCGGTGCGACCGAGACGCGCAGCACGATGTGCCTCGCGGATGGAACACCGTTCCTCGTCAGCGGACCCTTTCACGTGCCGCCGATCATCGACGATGCGCGCGCGCGCGGCGATGCGGAGATGATCGAGGCCTACGCGAAACTGCATCGCCGGTGGATGATCGAAGCGTCGTATGGCGTGATGCTGCAGAAAGCGATCGAGTTCCTCGCCGCAGGCAGCATGCAGATCGTCAACGGTGTGGTGTGGATCGACGGCGTGCCCGGTCCCTGCAGAATGGGCGACGCGCCAGCGTCGTGTCACGAGCAGGAAGAGGGCGTCCCGATCCGCTGCCCGTTCATCGAAGCGCGGTGAGGGGGATGGGAGAATGGGACCTATAGGACCTATAGGACCTATAGGACCTATGGGACCTATAGGTGGAACGTGCAAACAGCAACGGTTCCGCCTATAGGTCCCATAGGTCCCATAGGTCCCATTCTCCCATCCAAAAAAAAAAGACAGCACCCGCGGGTGCTGTCTTTTGTTCGCTTCGCGAGTTTCGCTTAGATGACGAAAACGTTCGCGGCCTGCAGGCCCTTCGGGCCACGTGCCACTTCGAATTCGACCTGCGCGCCTTCGGCGAGCGTGCGGAAGCCCTGGCCCTGAATCGCGCTGAAGTGGACGAAAACGTCCTCGCCACCTTCAGTCGTGATGAAGCCGAAGCCCTTCGCGTCGTTGAACCACTTGACGGTACCGGTAGTCTTCACGGTGTGTATCTCCTTTCTGCTGTGCTGCCAGATCGGAGACTGCTCTCCACCAGCGGGCAAACAACGGAATCGAGGCAGCGCAACCCTGGGTGTGCGCCGGATATTCCCCAGCGGCCGAACTACGACGACCGGCAGGGGCAGAACGCGCCATCGTTCGGCCGGCAGATTCGCTCGCGGCCGTGATCGCCGGCGCTGTGTCCACACGACGCACACACATTCCCCCCTGCCACCAGTCCTTCGCAGACGCACATGTAGTCTTCCGATGGATAGTGGATCACCTGATGGCAGAGCTCGACCACATGGTGCTCTTCGGGCTTGTGCTCGCAGCAGATCTTCATCGCCTACATCGTCCTTCCTGCGGCAAACGTCGCAACGTGAGCTGCATCACGAGTGGATGTGCGGCGAATCATCGGAACCATTCTGCCACGCGTGCTCTCATCGGAACACACAGGACAACTCCAGTTGTCCGACGTTCCTTTGAGGTGCGCGATGGAATCCTTGCAATCACCGGTCGTTACCTGGGAGCTCACCCGGGCCTGCCGCCTGTCCTGCCTCCACTGTTCCGTGGGCGCCCAGGCCAAACGGAGCCCGCTCGAATTGTCGACGTATGAGGCATACAAGACAATCGATCAGATCGCCGCGATCCGTCCTCAGGAGCTGACCATCACCGGCGGCGATCCCCTCGAGCGCAGCGACATCTACCAGCTCCTCGACTACGCACGCCGCCGCGCACTCGCACCGACACTCACCGTCACCGCATCCCCCTCGCTCTCCGGATCGACCATCGGCACGCTGAAGCGCAATGGGCTCTCGCGCATGGCGATCGCGCTCGATTCCGCAAAGCCGAGCCAGCACGATGCGGCGCGCGGCATCACGGGCCTCTTCGGCTCGACGCTGCTCGCGATCCGCTGGGCCAGGACCGTCGCGCTGCCCGTCGAAGTGAACACGCTCGTGACCCGCGCCAACTTCGCCGAGCTCAACACCCTCGCCTCTCTCCTCGGAGATCTCGCGGTCGAGCGCTGGAATCTCTTCTACCCCGTTCCGATCGGCGAATCGAAGCATCTCCCGATGCTCAACGCGGACGAGACCGAGCAGACCTTCGGAGTCCTCTGGGAAATCTCGAGGAAGGCGAGCTTCAAGATTCGCACGGTCGAGGCGCCGCACTACCGCCGCTATGCGATCCAGCGCGAAGCCGGCGCTCACACGCTGAACGGCGCGCCGAATGGGAAGCTCACTGCGAACGACTGCGCGGAACAGATCTTCATCTCGCACACCGGCGAGGTGAGCATCAGCCCGTTCCTTCCGCTGACTGCAGGCAATGTCCGCTACCAGCCGCTCACGACGATTCATCAGCGTTCCGATCTCTTCATGTCGCTGCGCAATCCGGCGAATCTCAAAGGAAAGTGCAGCCGATGCGAGTTCCGCAGCGTCTGCACCGGCTCGCGCGCACGCGCGTTCGCAGTGACCGGCGATCTCTTCGCAACCGATCCGCTGTGCGCCTATCAACCTGGAGCGTTTGCCGCAGCAACACCGATTCTTCAGCCTGTTGAAGTGACATGAACAGCAGCGAGTACGACCCGCGGGTGACCCCGTGGCGCATCGACGACGGCGAGTTCTACGATCTCGAAGACCGGCGTGCGCAGATCGAGTTTCTGCTCCGCTATGCCGTGCTCGCACCATCGGGCCACAACACGCAGCCGTGGTCGTTCCACATCACCGATGACGGCGTCGAGGTCAACGCCGACTTCCAGCGATGTCTCAGCGTCGTCGATCCCGACGATCGCGAGCTGTTGATGAGCATCGGAGCGGCCATCACGAATCTCCGCGTCGCGGCGGCGCGCTTCGGCTTTGAATCATCGGTCCTCTACCGCGCCGATGCCGATCCGCTCGCACTCGTCGCGCTGCGCGAGACGAGCAGTCCCGATGCGGATCTCATCCGCCTCTTCCCCGCCATCAAGATGCGGCACACGAACCGCCACGACTTCGACGGCCGCGCCCTCGAGCCGGAAGCCCTCGGGTCGCTCTGCGATTTCATCGACGACCATGCCCTGACGATTCACATCGTGGCGCCGCACGAGAAGACGCAGGTCGCGGAGCTGATCGAGGAAGGCGACAAGCTGCAGATGGCCAACGGCAGCTTCCGCCGCGAGCTCGCCGACTGGGTGAGGCCCAGCGATAGCGACCAGCCCGATGGAATCAGCGGTGACGCGCTCGGCATTCCCGATCCCATCACCCCCGCCGCCCCCTGGCTCCTGCGCCGCTTCGACGTCGGCGCCATCCAGTCACGCCATGACCGCGAGCTCGCGGAGCACGCGCCGGCATTGCTGATCGTGCACGCCGACGACGATCGCGTATCGCTCCTGCGCGCCGGCGAGACCCTCGAGCACCTGCTCCTCCTGCTGACGAAGCTCAGCCTCCAGTACTCGTTCCTCAATCAGGCCATCGAGGTGCCCGTCCTCCGCGACCAGTTGCAGTTGATCGCCGGAACACTCCACCCTCCGCAGCTACTGTTGAGAGTGGGTTACGGCCGCCCGATCGAAAGGGCAACACCCCGGCGCGAGGTAGGTGCAGTGGTTAGTTAGGGTGGATGGGACGGATGGGACCTATAGGACCTATGGGACCTATGGGTGGAACGGTGATCTGCCTATAGGTCCCATAGGTCCTATAGGTCCCATAGGTCCTATAGGTCCCATCCGTCCCATCCACCCCTCACCGCGCCGCCAGGTACTTGTACATCCCCCAGCGCGCGTTCACGTCCGCTTGTGCTTCCGCGAACAGCTTCTGTGCGGAACCGTCGCTGCCTTTGATCAACTGGTTGAAGCGATTCTCCATTCGGAGGAACTGCTCGACCGGGATCTTCGGCTCGCGCGAGTCGAGCTGCAGCGGTTTCTCTTTCTCCGGGTGATAGCGATACAGCAGCCACTGGCCGGCATCGACGATCGCCTTCTGGTGCTGCAGGCCGGCCGCCATGTCGAGTCCGTGCGCGATGCAGTGGGCGTAGGCGATCACCAGCGACGGCCCGTCATACGCCTCTGCTTCGAGCAGCGAGCGCAGCGTGTGCTCGTCCTTCGCTCCGAACGAGACGCTCGCGACGTACACATTGCCGTACGTCATCGCGATGAGCCCGAGATCCTTCTTCGCCGCAGGCTTGCCGCCGGCCGCGAATTTCGCCACCGCCGCACGCGGCGTCGCCTTCGACGCCTGCCCTCCCGTATTCGAATACACCTCGGTGTCGAGCACGAGGATGTTCACATTCCGGCCGCTGGCCAGCACGTGATCGAGTCCTCCGAAGCCGATGTCGTAGGCCCAGCCGTCGCCGCCGACGATCCAGACGCTCTTCTTCACAAGGTACTTTGCGAGTACGAGCAGTTGCTGTGCATCGGTGGAGTCGAGCTTGTGCATGCGCGTCTTGAGCTCGATGCGGCGCAGCCGCTCTTCGAGCAGCGCGACGCGCTCACGCTGTTCCGCAATCTCCGCCTCGTCCTTCTGCGGGCATTCGAGGATCGACTTCGCGAGCTCTTCCCCAATCTCCGGCGCGAGCTTCTTCAGCAGTTCCTGCGCGAAGTCGCGCTGCTTGTCGATCGAGACGCGGAAGCCGAGTCCGAACTCCGCATTGTCTTCGAACAGTGAGTTGCACCAGGCCGGGCCGCGGCCGTCGGCGTTCTGCGTCCACGGCGTCGTCGGCAGATTGCCGCCGTAAATCGACGAGCAGCCCGTCGCATTGGCGACGATCATCCGATCGCCGAACAACTGCGTCACCATCTTCAGGTACGGCGTTTCTCCGCAGCCGACGCAGGCGCCGCTGAACTCGAACAGCGGCTGCATCACCTGCTGATGGCGGATGAGTCCCGGCGTCAGCTTCGTGCGATCGAACTCAGGGAGGCCGAGGAAGAAGTCCCAGTTCTTCTTCTCGGGCTCGAGCAGGTCGTCATGCGGCTGCATGTAGAGCGACTTGCGATCGGCCACCGTCTTCGACTTCGCGGGGCAGACGTCGACGCAGAGCTTGCAACCCGTGCAGTCTTCCGGCGCGACCTGAATCGTGTACGCGAAGCCCTTCCAATCCTTGTGCACCGGCTGCAGCGCCTTGAAGGTCGGCGGCGCTTCGCTCTTCAGATTCTCGTCGTACACCTTGATTCGGATCGCGGCGTGCGGGCAGACGAGCGCGCATTTCCCGCATTGAATGCAGGCCTCCGGATCCCACACCGGGATCTCCTGCGCGAGATTGCGCTTCTCGAACTTCGCGGTGCCCGTCCTGAACGTGCCATCGCAGGGAAGTGCGCTGACGGGCAGATCGTCGCCCCTGCCGGCGAGAAGTGTGTGTAGGACAGGCGCCCACGCCTGTCCCGGCGCCCCCGCCTGTCCCGGCGCCCACGCCTGTCCCGGCGCCCACGCCTGTCCCGGCGCCCACGCCTGTCCGTTTTCCCCCGCCATGAGGACAGGCGAGGGCGCCTGTCCTACACTCGGCAGCGGGACTTCGTGCAGCGCAGCGAGCGTCGCATCGACTGCCTTCAGATTCTTCGCGATGACGGCTTCGCCTTTCGACGCATACGTCTTCTTGATCGCGTGACGAATCGCCTGCAGCGCCTCTTCGACCGGCATCACTTCGGCGAGCGCGAAGAAAGCGACCTGCATGATCGTGTTGATGCGCGAGCCCATGCCCGCTTCGCGCGCGACCTTGTTCGCATCGATGACGAAGAGCCGCGCCTTTTTCGCGATGAGCTGCTGCATCACGCGCTGCGGGATCATGCTCTCGTCGCCGTTGAAGAGGAACGTTCCCCCCTCCATCAGCTCCTTCACGATGTCGTAGCGATCGATGAGAGACCGCTGATGACAGGCGACGAACTGCGCGGCGCTGATGAGATAGGTCGACCGGATCGGCTGATCGCCGAAGCGAAGGTGCGACACCGTCGTCGCGCCGGCCTTCTTCGAGTCGTAGACGAAATAGCCCTGCGCGAAGTGGCCGGCGTCGCCGAGGATCTTGCAGGAGTTCTTGTTGGCGCCGACGGTGCCGTCGGATCCGAGTCCGTAGAACAGCGCACGCTTCACAGAGTCGGGCTCGATCGAATAGCCCGGGTCGAAGTCGAGCGACGTGTGCGTCACGTCGTCGTGAATGCCGACCGTGAAGTGATTGCGCGGCTCCGGCTGCGCGAGATTGTCGAAGATCGCCTTCACCATCGCCGGCGTGAATTCCTTCGAGGAGAGCCCGTAGCGGCCCGCGGTCACGTTGACGTAGCACTTCGACTCGTACAGCGCGTTGACCACGTCGAGATAGAGAGGATCGCCGATGGCCCCCGGCTCCTTCGTGCGGTCGAGCACCGCGATATTGCGCACGCTCAGCGGCAGCGCGGCGATGAAGCGCTTCGCATCGAAGGGGCGATACATCCGCACCTTGAGCACGCCCACCTTCTCGCCTTCTGCAGCCAGCGCAGCGACGGTTTCGTGCGCAGCCTCGCATCCCGAGCCCATGAGGATGACCACGCGCTCCGCATCAGGCGCGCCGAAGTATTCATACGGCTTGTAGGTGCGGCCGGTGATCTTCGCGAAGCGGTCGAAGGCCGACGCGATGATGTTTCCGCACTCGAGATAGAACGGATTCGAGCGCTCGCGCGCCTGGAAGAAAACGTCGGGATTCTGCGCCGTGCCGCGCAGCACGGGGCGGTCAGGCGTGAGCGCGCGTGCACGATGATCGAACACGAGCTCGAGATCGATCATCTTCCGCAGATCCTCATCGCTGAGCAGCTCCACGCTCGCCACTTCGTGCGAGGTCCGGAACCCATCGAAGAAGTGCACGAAGGGAATGCGCGACTCGAGTGTCGCGGCGTGAGCGATCAGTGCGAAGTCGTGCGCCTCCTGCACACTCGCCGAGGAGAGCATGGCCCATCCCGTCGAGCGCACGGACATCACATCGCTGTGATCGCCGAAGATCGAGAGCGCGTGCGTCGCGATGCTGCGCGCTGCGACGTGGAACACCGCCGGCGTCAGCTCGCCGGCGATCTTGTACATGTTGGGAATCATCAGGAGGAGGCCCTGCGAGGATGTGAAGGTCGTCGCCAGCGTGCCGGTCTGCAATGCGCCGTGCACGGCACCGGCAGCACCGGCCTCGCTCTGCATTTCGATGACCGACGGAATCGTTCCCCAGAGATTCGGCTGCTGCTCCGCGGCCCACGAATCGGACCACTCACCCATCGGCGAGCTGGGCGTGATCGGGTAGATGGCTACGACTTCACTGAGCTTGTAGGCGACGCGTGCAACGGCTTCGTTTCCATCGAGCATCGCGCGATTCACGGACATGTTCAGCCTCCAGGAGTGAACATAGTCGTGTGACGAAACAGGCCCGAGGACCGGCAGCACAGGAGCGTGTGATGGTGATCACGAAAGGAGCGCGGGCGGGGCGCCCGCGCTTCACTTACCGGCCGTTGTGGGTCAGGGTCTTCATGCAGTCGTAGCACGAATTGATGTCCGTGCTGAGCAACTGCAGGATGCTCCACCAGAGCGAGGGCTGCTCTTCCAGAATCGTCGTGAAGCGGTCTTTGTCGATGAAGCCTGTGACGGATGGAGTGCGCGCGGTCGCGGAGCAGTTGTGCGGCTTGCCCGACACGACGCAGCTCAGGCCGAGGATCTGGCCGGGGCCGGCGACGAGGAGCGGCTTCGCATGTCCACCGCGCGACGAAAACACCTGATCGATTTCACCGGAGTGGACGATGTAAACGCCGCGCGGATGCTCGCCTTCGCGGAAGAGGATACTTCCCGTCGGCCATCCCTCGGCTTTTTCATAGCGGGCCAGCGCACGAACGACAGATTCGCTCAGTGCCGGATTGATTGCTTCCTGGAGTTCGACGGTCACGTTCGCCACCTCATATACGAGAGTTTTGCGCAGCCTTCACGGTACGAACATCGTTGTGTGATGCACTGTGATGGCTCGTACATGAGGTGGTGTCACCCGTCTCACACGCTGACCATCGTCTCCAAATCATTCCGATTCACGACGAACAGCGTCGACCCCTTCACGTCGATGATCTTCTTCCGCTTGAAATCGCTCAGCAGGCGCGTGACGGTCTCGCGTGTGGTGCCGATCATCTGTGCAATCTCTTCATGCGTCAGCAGAACTTTGAGCCGCGTTCCTTTCGGTGTCGCCTCACCGTCGCTGATGCACCAGTCGAGCAGCAGACGTGCGAGCTTCTCCGCGGTCGTCTGCGACAGGCCGAGCGAACGGATCTCTCGCTGCGCCGAGTGATACTTCTCACTGAGCTGCTGTGCGGTGTGCATGCACGCTTCGAGATGCGTGTTGAGGAACTTGAGAAAGTCCTCGCGCTTGACGAAGTTCAACTGCGACGGCTCGATCGTCTCCGCTGAGACTTCGTAAGGACGGCCGAGGATCGTCGCGCTCGCGCCGAGGACTTCACCCGGCTCGGCGATCTTGACGATCAGCGTCTTTCCTTCGGTCGACGACGTAGTCAGCTTCGCTCGTCCGCTGCAGAGGATGAACACGCCTCGCGGTTCTTCCCCTTCGACGAACAACAACGAGCCCTTTGGATAGAGGCTCGTGAACTTCACACCGTCGAGTGCGCGCACCACCGGTTCCGCCATGTTGCAGAAGAGCCGCTCCGCGCGAACGCTGCATTCATTACAGTTGTATTCGACTTCCAGGTTGTACGGTGACGGCATACGGCCTCCGATTGTGCTCATGACGGGAACGGCTGATTACGCAGCACTTCTCACGTCACACAATGTAGCGAGGCCGCTCGCAAGCGCGCACGGTCAGGGGTCACAAGTCGATGTGACATCAATCACAAGGCGGGGTGCCTCGAAGTACCGTGCCGACCAACTGGCCGGTTTAGATTGCATGGCGAGCCGGTCATGTTCAAGGCAGAAGACAACAGACAACAGGCAGCAGGACTCAACGCGACGTCGAGCGCCTGCCGTCTGCTGTCTGCCGCCTGCTGTCTCAAACGAATCACCCGCTCAGGTGCCACCCTGCCGTGCGCGTCCGCTGCGGTATCGAGCAACCAAACGACGCACTCCTCCTTCCGATCACACCCTTCCGTCATCCGCAATTTCAGGCACTCCTACTGATACCGCTCCCCGTGCCGCCTCGCTTCCGCGAGGCGTCATGGGGAGACCTCCCTTTGCTTCAGACTTTTTCAGTGGGCGATTCAATGAAAAATCCCTTCCACCAAGGGCGACGAAAAGGGCGCTTCACCGAGCACGGATAGCGAAGCAGTTACTCACTGAAAACCACCATATCCCGCATTGCGGAGTTGGTTCAGGAGACCGCGGCCTCGACCAGGACCGGATGTGAATCGACGGCGCCTTTGAGCCGCGAGAACCGAAGGAAGCGCGCCGGCGCCGCAGTCGTACTCGCGATCGTGAATGGACGATCGGCCATCACCAGCACTGCATCACCATCTCTCAAAAGATGATGCTCCGTCTCGAAGCTCACGCGAATGCTTCCTTCGACGACATACAACATCGCCGTCGATCCGGCCGGCGACGCCGGCGACGACATGCGCTGCCTTCCCTCGAGGCGGCAGTCGTCGAGCTCCACGCGCTCCGCCGGCTCGGTGTGCTGGAGGAGATGCTGATGGCTTCGATCGGACGCAGACGACGCAGATCGCGAAATGGCGATGACCGGCGATTCCACGATCTCCACGAAGTCGGCGAGCGACATGCCGAACGCCGCGGCGACGCGATCGACCACGGAGAGCGTCGGCTCGACGCTGTTCGTCTCCAGATAATGAAGCGTTCCCTTGCTGATACCGGAATGCGCGACGAACTTGCGCCGGCTCCAGTTGTCGCGCTGGCGATACGCACGCGAGCGAGGTCCGATCGCGGCCGCAACCGCATCGGGATCGTCATAACACCGAACGATCGAATCCTCGGGTGGCAGCATTCCGACCTGAATCGGCTGCTCGTCGAGCATGCGCGAGAGGCGAATGCCTACCGCGTTCGCCAGCCGCAGCACGCTTGCGATTCCCGGATTCGAACCGCGCCGCAAAAGATGTTTGACGATGTTCTGGCTCAACCCGGCGCGCGCCGCAAGCGCAGCCAGCGACCAACCGTAATGTTCTCGAATCGCTTCGAGATTTCGTGCGAACCGCTCCGATAGAACGTCCGCACGACTGATGATTTCCTGATTGGAGTTCACGCTCTTGCTCCTTCACTCGGATCTGTTGAACCGCGCGAGTGGAGGAGCGGATCAAATGCGAAGAGCCGAGAGGAGGGAGAGACGCCGTACCGCCGACGACGATTCGCCGGCGAATTCTTCGAGCGCCTCCAGCCGGCGCGTGTGCAGCAGGTGAGGCAACTCCGTCAGCGCTGCCGCCGCACACTCGCTGCGCGTGGTACGCGGCGACGAATGCGATAAGCGCACCGAATGAACGGGCTGCCCCTTGAGCGGCACGTGATGAGAGTCGCAGGCCACCGAACATGCCGAGTCCGGCGCAAGGGCCTGCTCAGTCACCACAGCAAAGCTGATCGCGATCGCCACTGCGATCATGAGCAGCGTAAGAACGCCATGCCGGACGGGAAGACTCATGTCGTTATGAGCGGAAGTATAGCGAACGAAACGGATGGGGCAAGCGCGAGCGCCAGGGTCAGGACCTGCGCATCTGGCCGTCCAAGTGACCCACGCCGCAGCCAGCTACGCCATATCACATGCGACAGTGACACTAACCATTTGTTGCATCATCACGTTAGCACTTCGCCACTCCATGACCCGCGTGTCACGGTCTTTACCGTCCGGCTCTCCCGGTCAACCTTCATCGCGTTGAGCAGCGGCTCACGGACAGCCATCGGAAACTGACCCACCAGACGCCGGCTCGCGAGAGAAGCAATCGCGATAACTCTTTCCTTTTGCAGCACTTGGGCCGCTCCTGTTCCTGATGGAGCAAGCGGCACAGCCGTTGCGCTGAGAGCGAGCACTCGAAACACGAAAAGAAGGGGGAATTCATGTCTCGAACCCGATTCGCGTCTGTGGTGCTGCTCCTCGCTCTCTCCGTCCCGATGATGGCCAGCCACTCCTGGGGCGGATATCACTGGGCTCGCACCTCCAATCCTTTTACTCTCAAGCTCGGTGACAACCTGACGAGTGCGGACTGGAAGGGTCATCTCTCGCAGACCAGCAGCGACTGGAATTCAGGCAGCTCGCCAGTCCGCACGACAGTCGTCGCCGGCACGTCCAACAAACGCTGCTCGATGGTCGCCGGCACGACTCAGGTGTGCAACAGCCGCTATGGCAACAACGGCTGGCTCGGCCTCGCATCGATCAACCTGACCGGCGGCACGCACATCACGCAGGGCTCGGCGAAGATGAACGACACCTACTTCGACACCGCTACGTACAACAACAAAAACGAGCGGGAGCACGTGATGTGTCAGGAAGTCGCCCACACGTTCGGCCTGGACCACCAGAGCACCGACGGCTCATCACAGAATTCCTGCATGGACTACTTCTCGAACACAGGTGCGAACGCCGGCAGCACGCAGAGCACGAAGCCGAACTCGCACGATTTCCAGGAGCTCAGCTCGATCTACGCGCACCTCGACAGCTTCTCCACCCTCAGCCTGACGACGGGACTCGACCACATGGCCGAGTCACTCAGCATGCCCGTGCGCTGGATCGGCGATGATCTCACCGAAGTGTGGCAGCTCGGCACACCGATCGAGTGGGATCACAAAGGCCGCGCGATCACATTCGTACTCGAGTTCGGATCGGATCACGATGGCGAGGAAGAAGCCATTCTCAGCCATGTCTTCTGGGCCGACGATGACCTGCTCGATCATCCGACGGTGCAGCACAGCAACGAATAAGGTCCCGTTCTAAAAAACGATGAGAGCCCCGCCACAACGCGGGGCTCTTTCATTTCTATGGGATGTGAACTTCCGCGGCTCTTCCGTTGGCTCCGGGATGCACGACGACCCGCATCCCGCTCCGGAGCTCCTCCGGCTTCGCTTCATGACTCGTCCCGCTGCCGTGGTAGTAGCGCGTCGACGCGGAGAGTGGAACCGTCGTGTTTCCCGCATCGGTCTTCACGACGATCTCCGTCGCAGAAAACGCCGCAATCGTGCCGGCTACATGCTTGTGCCCGGCATGCGCGAACACATTAATGGTGAGCAGAGCCGTGAGGGAGAGGAGCAGCAGTCGTCGTTTCATCTCCCTGTAGAAACAACTCCTCGTCCTGTTCTTCTTTCCGCTCGGCGGGACTGACTGGATTCAGCGACTCCATTTCCTTCAGCTCATCCGGTGTGATCTGCGGCAGATGGCGGATGAAATGGACGAGTGTCCAGCTCGCATAGCCTGATGACGCGGTTCCATTTCCGAAACCCGGCATCCCGCTGAGCCGCACGCCATTCTCGATCGTCGCGAAAAGCTCTCCATCGGAAAGCGACTGCGTCTCGCTTCGCGCCAGGTCGGTCGCCCGAGGATAGAGGTGCGCGCCCATCTCCGTCTTACCTCTCCCATCGTTGCCATGACAGTTCGCGCAGTGATCCGCGAAGTGCGCTCGCGCCTCGGCGAGCACTTCCGGCGTCAGCGCAACCGGATTCTTCATCCCGCGCAAATCCGAAGGAACAGCCAGATGCCGCATCGAGCGCGCGGCCACTGCCTCGATCGCCGTCGGCTCATCGTGCGCGCTGAATCCGTAGCGCAGCGTCCGCACCGCCATGAACATTCCGATGAGCACGAGAATCAGGAGGACGCCGGCGATCGCCTTTCGCATCGCTCACTCGACGCGCCGCGCGCGCGGCCCCTGTGAATACCAGCCCGGATCGCGCGTGTAGTCCATGTCATCGCGAATCTTCACGATCGTGAACATGCCGCCCATGTCGATCGGACCATACGGCCCCTCGCCGCCCCGCATCGTGATGCTGTTGCGCGGCATCGGCATCATGCCCTGCATCTCCGCCATCTCGCCCATGCCCGTTGGCCCCATGATCATCGTTCCCGGCGCCAGCGTATTGAGCCTCGCCTGCGTATTCGCGGCGTCGATGCCGAGGAGATTCGGGAGGCCGTGCCCCATCTGATTCATGACGTGGTGCGACTTGTGGCAGTGGAAGGCCCAGTCGCCGGGATTGTCGGCAACGAGCTCGATGTCTCGCGTCGATCCCACTGGCACATTGACGGTGTTCTCCGGAATCCAGGCCGATTCCTGGATCGGGCCGGCGTCGGTTCCCGTGACGTAGAACTTGTGTCCATGAATGTGAATCGGATGGGAATCCATCGTCAGGTTCGCGATGCGAATTCGGACGCGATCTCCTGTCCGCACGAGCAGCGGCTCGGTTCCGGGGAACACGCGGCTGTTGAATGTGAAGACATTGAAGTCGAGCATCACCGTGGGATCAGGCGTCGATGCTCCCGGTTTGATGAACCATTCATTGAGAAAGATCGCGAAATCACGATCGACGCGGCGCGTGCCCGCGTCGCGCGGATGAATGACGAAGAAGCCGTGCATCCCGAGCGCGATCTGCACCATCTCATCGAAGTGCGGGTGGTACATCAGCGTCCCGTTCTGCTTGAGCGTGAACTCGTACGCGAACGTCTCGCCGGGTGCAATCTTTGGTTGGGTGAGCCCGCTGACGCCGTCCATTCCGTTCGGCAGGATCACTCCGTGCCAATGAATCGACGTCCCCTCGGGGAGATGATTCGTCACCAGAATTCGCACGCGATCGCCTTCGAATGCCTCGATCGTCGGCCCGGGCGTCATCCCGTTATAGCCCCAGCAATTCACCTGGAATCCATCGACGAACTCACGCTTCACCGGCTCGGCGGTCAGGTGAAACTCCTTGACGCCGCCCACCATGCGATATGGAAGCGTTGCTCCGTTCGGCGTGACGACGTTCGTGCGTCCTCCCGCGCGGCGCGCGTGGCGCAGCGCCGAGCGCGTTTCCTTCGCTTCGCCGCGCCGCGCAGCGAGGCCGGCGAGCGTCGCGCCGAACGATGAAAAGAGGACGTTGCGGCGCGTGATGCCCATCAGCGGTCTCCGATCCCATGCAGCGCGCGATCGAGCCCGATTCGCGCGCGCCAGTAGTCGCGCTGCGCTTCGATGAGGCCGCGCCGCGCTTCGGCTTCACTCTGCTTCGACTGCAGAAGCTGGAACGTCCCGACGAGCATCGCGTTGTGCTCGAGCGTCGTGAGGTGCACGATCCGCTCGCGACGGGGGACGACGACGTTCCGGTAGTACTCGACACGCGCGCGCGCCTCGATGAGCGATGCCCGCGCCGCGCGCAGGGATGAGGACGACTCCGCGAGCAGCGCGTTCAACATGTGCTTCGATCGCAGCCACTCCGCTTCGACGCGATTGCGCGCCGCAGTTCCCCGGTTGAACAGCGGCAGTGGAAACTCGAGTCCCGGTCCCCACGTGCGCGGCCCTTCGGCATCGCGCTGATAGTGAATGTCGCCAACGAGCTCGCCGAGTGCGGCGAGGCGGGCCAGCGGGAGCTGGCGGCCGGCGGCGTCGATCTCGCGGCGCACGATGGCGATGTCGAGCCGCTGCGCGGCTGCAAGCTCTTCGAGTTGCGATGGTTCCGGTTCACTCGCCGGCAGCGGAGGAAAATCCTGCGGCAATTGCCACTCGATCGAGTTGTCGCGCAGCCCCATGTTCCTCACGAGTGCCTCGCGCGCGACCAGCAGATCGCGCTCCGCTCGCGCCAGCCCGAGCTTCGCCTGCTCGTAGCTCGCCTGCTCGTTCTCGAGATCGAGATCGGTGATGTTGCCGGCGTCGTGCTGCCGGACCGCAAGCTCGGCGGCGGCCTTGGCCGATTCGAGCGCCACCCGGTTCTGTGCAACCTGCTGCGAGGCAGCGAGCAGATCGTAGTAACTCTCGCGCACTTCGGCGGCGATACGCAGAACTGCGGCGGTGATCCGCATGCTTGCCGCGTCGAATCCGATCCGCGCGATCGCGCGGCGGCTGCCGAGGCGCAGCAGATCGACCAGCGATTGTGCGAGTCTCAATTCGTACGCGTGGAAGGGATCGGCAGGAATGCGGTACTCGACTTCGAGCAGAGGATTCGGAATCGTGCTCTCCTGCAGCAGTGCGACGCGCGCGATGCCGAGCTCCGCCAGCGTCACCTGCAGCCGCGGACTGTTGCGCATCGCGATGGCGACCGCTTTCTCCGCGGTCAACTCGCCGTCACGCAGCAGCGCGAGAGACTGCGGATCGTCAGACGCGTTGGGCTGCGCCGCCCACACGACGCGCTCCACTCCGCGCGCCGCGAGTGCCTGTTCGACCTCCGCTACTCCCGCATCGCGGGGAACCGAGGCACATGCAGTCAGGAGTGCCGTGGCGACCACTGCTGCGAACTTCATTCAGCGATCCTTCGTTTTCGGCGCGTCGAATTCATCGGGATGGAGCGTCACATCGGGATGAACGCGAGCCATCGCGCCCGATGACCGCGGCGCCTCGAGATTCATGGTGACATCGGCGTTCGCCGCGGAATGTTCGTGCTGCATGCCGGCCATCGTGCCGTGATGCATCTGCGAGTGATCCATCTGCGAATGATCCATCCCGGGCATCGCTGAATGGTCCATCTTCGAATGATCCATTCCCGCCATCTGCGAATGGTCCATCTTCGAATGATCCATCCCCGCCATCTGCGAATGATCCATCTTCGAATGATCCATGCTCATCCCCGGCATCGCTTCATGAGCCGTCGCGGGAGGAGCAGGCTCCGGCGCGTGATGTTCCTGAGCTCCTCCGCCATGATCTCCCGCAGTGACCGGAGTCCCCTTCTTCACCGCCTCGGCATATGCGGCCGCGCTTTTCGAGGCGACCGATTGCCTGCCGCCGCAGGCGAGCAGCATCGCGATCGCGCTGCAGAGCGCGAGCCGCCGGCTCACAGCTTCACTCCGCGCAAACGCAACGCATTCGTGATGACCGACACCGAGCTGAAGCTCATCGCGGCCGCAGCAATCATCGGGCTGAGCAACACACCGAAGAATGGATAGAGCGCGCCGGCAGCGATCGGCACACCGAGCGCGTTGTAAACGAACGCGAAGAAGAGATTCTGCCGGATGTTCTTCATCGTCGCCTCACTGAGGTGGCGCGCCCGCGAGATCGCGCGGAGATCGCCTTTCACCAGTGTCACGCCGGCGCTCTCCATTGCGACGTCCGTTCCCGTTCCCATCGCGATGCCGACATCCGCCTGCGCGAGCGCCGGCGCATCGTTGATTCCATCGCCGGCCATCGCGACGACGCGCTTCTGCTTCTGCAGCCGCTGCACCACCTCCGCTTTCGATGCCGGCAGCACATCCGCGATCACTTCATCGATTCCGAGCTTCTTCGCCACGGCCTTCGCCGCAGTCTCACTGTCGCCGGTCACCATCACCACGCGAAGACCGGACGCATGCAGTTCGCGGATCGCATCCGCCGTCGTCTCTTTCACTGGATCCGAGACAGTCAGAAGTCCCGCGCACTCGCGGCCAATCGCAACGAACATCACGGTCTGGCCGTCGGCGCGCAGCCGCTCGGCCCAGTCATTCAATGCACTCGCATCGATCCTGAGCTCGTCGAGCATCGCGTGGTTGCCGACGATGACATCTTTCCCATCGACATCGCCGCGCACTCCTTTGCCCGTGATCGACGTGAAGTTCGTCGCCTTGCTCACCTGGATGCCGCGCGCTTCCGCGCCGGCGATGATCGCCGAGGCCAGCGGGTGCTCGCTCGCCCGTTCCACGGCAGCCGCGAGGCGAAGCAGCTCGTTGCCGTCCACTCCCTCCTTCGCGACGAGCGACGAGAACACAGGCTTCCCCACCGTCAGCGTGCCGGTCTTGTCGACGACGAGCGTATCCACCTTGCGCAAACGCTCGATGGCGTCCGCGTTGCGGAAGAGCACACCCGCGGTCGCCCCTTTGCCCGCGGCCACCATGATCGACATCGGAGTCGCGAGTCCCAGCGCGCAGGGGCAGGCGATGATCAACACGGCGACGGCGTTCACGATCGCGTACACGAACCGCGGCTCCGGCCCGTACACCATCCACAGTCCGAACGTCGCGAGCGACGCGAGAATCACGGCGGGCACGAAGAACGCCGACACTCGATCGGCGAGCTTCTGAATCGGCGCGCGGCTCCGCTGAGCCTGCGACACCATCTGGACGATCTGCGCGAGCAGCGTCTCCCGGCCGACTCGCTCTGCGCGCATCAGCACGGAGCCGGTCGTATTGACCGTCGCTCCGATCAGCCGGTCGCCCTTCTGCTTTTCGACCGGCAGCGGCTCGCCGGTCACCATCGATTCGTCGACGCTCGTCGTCCCCTCCAGCACGACGCCATCAACCGGAATCTTTTCACCCGGTCTCACGCGCAGCGTGTCGCCGGCCTTCACTTCTTCGAGCGGCACATCGCGCTCGCCGCCTTTCGCGTCGACACGACGTGCGGTCTTCGGCGCGAGGCCGAGCAGTGCACGAATCGCAGCTCCGGTCCGCTTGCGCGCCCGCAGCTCGAGGACCTGCCCGAGGAGGACGAGCGTGACGATGGCGGCGGCGGCTTCGTAGTAGACATCGCCGCGCACCGCCGGCGGAAAGATCCCCGGTACCACGGTGGCCACGATGCTGTAGACGAACGCGACGAAGACGCCGAGTCCGATCAGCGTGAACATGTTGAGATTGCGCGTGACGATGGAATCCTTCGCGCGAACGAAGAACGGCCAGCCACCCCACAACACGACGGGCGCCGCGAGCGCGAGCTCGATCCACGGACTGATGCCGTGCATGAACATCGCGATTCCCACGAGTGGGATCGTGAGCAGAGCGCTGATCCAGAAGCGGATCGACATGCTCTTCAACTCAGGATCGGCTTCCTCTTCGAGCGTGATCGTCTCCGGCTCGAGCGCCATGCCGCACTTCGGACACGAGCCCGGCCCGTTCTGCCGCACCTCGGGATGCATCGGGCAGACGTAGACCGCGCCGGGCATCGTCTTCGCCGGCCGCGCCGCCGCCGGCTCCGGCGTTGCCGGCTCCTTCTTCATGAACGACTTCGGATCTTTGTCGAACCGGACTTTGCAGTGCGGGTTGCAGAAATAGATCGTCTGCCCCTCGTACACCGACGAGCCTGCTGCTCGTGCCGGATCGACTGTCATGCCGCAAACGGGATCGATGTGTGTCATATCGGTTGTGACGCAGACTGCGCTAACTCATTACTCGGTAAAATGTGACGCGCGGTACATGGCGATGTGTCCGGGAGAAACTCCCGGAATGCCTTCTTCGTCTATCTTGTCGTTGAGATTGTTCATGGGCACCAGACGACTCCTCGGCGGTCTCGGCGTTCTGTTGTTCTTCGCCGCATTCTTCGCACTGCCGCTTTACGCGGCTGCGACGATCTGCACGATGGCCTGCTGCCATCACGCGCCGAGCGTTTCGATGACGACGGCGGAGGCGAATGGCTGCAGCACCGAGTGCTCGATCCGGTCCGGCGTTGCAGCCGATGCCGCGCAGGCAAAGACGCTTCCGGCGCCGAATCGGACGACGCATCATGCCACCACTGCCGCCACATCCGTAAACATCTCCGCATTCCGCGCCGGCAATCCGCTCGCACTCGATTCCAGTCACCACGCGCCTCCCGGCGGCACAGCGCTGCACATCCTCCACACCGTTTTTCGCATCTGATCCTCGCCGCTCGTTCGCTCTTCAACGAACTCTGAAGCTTGCGAGGACTCCATGTTTCGAACTCTCGGCGCCTGCATGGCAGGCGCACTGCTGCTGACCACGAGCGCATTCGCGATCGACTGGAATGATCCGCATTCCGTCGTTGGCGCTGCGCTCGCCAACGCTCCGTCACTCCGCGAAATCGACGCGAAACTCGCTGCCGCGCGCGCGCTCCAGCAGGAAGCGGGAACGTTGCCGAACCCGATGCTGATGGCCGGTGTGCAGAACCAGCAGATCGATCTCAAGCGCGATCCGGCGATGACGATGTACATGGCGGGAGCGTCCCAGACATTCATCCGCCGCGATCGCCGCGAGGCGATGCAGCGTGTCGCCGCGCTCGAGGTCGAGAGCCTGGAGCAGGAAGCGGAGTCACGGCGCGCAGCGATCACGCGGGATGTGCTCGTCGCGTACGACGAGGCGGCCACCGCCGAGAATCAGATCGCAGCGAACGAGGATCTCGCGAAGCTCGCTGCTCTCACGGCTGACGCCGCGAAGAGCCGGTATGAAGCCGGCGCCGCGCCGCAATCCGACATCATTCGCGCGAAGCTCGAAGCGAGCAATGTGCGCCATCAGGTGCTGATGCAGCGAGGCGTCCGCGATACCGCGCTCGCACAGCTCCGCGCTCTGCTGAGCCTCGCGCCCTCCGAGAGCATCCCGTCGTTCGCTCTTCGTCACGAGATGGAGCACCACCAACGCGGTGCTGATCCTCTGCTCAACCCGGCGACGCCAGCGACAGCCGCGCTCGAGTCCGAGCTCGGCCGCGCGGAGGAGGAGATCCGCCTCGCCAGACTCGCAACGAAGCCGGACATCAGCGTCGAAGCTTCGTACGGATTCAGGCCGGGGATGACGGATGTCTTCAGCATCGCCGGACGAATCGAGCTGCCGATCCGCCGGAAGACGGCGATCGAGCCGCGGATTGCGGCGGCGATCGCACGCCGCGACGAAGTGCGCGCGCAGATCGACACGCTGCGCCAGCAGCTCGTTTCCGCGTTCGGCGAGGCACTCGCCTCGCGCAATGAAGCGATCGAGCAGATCAACCTGCACGTCGAGCAGCTCGTGCCCGAGGCGAAGCTGGGATTCGAGTCGGCACTGGCCTCGTATCAGGCCGGAAAGACCACATTCGATTCCGTCCTCGGCGCGCTGCAGACGTACCGCCTGCTCAACGTCGACTACTACGACTTCGTGCGCCAGCTCCTCATCGCCGACGCGGAGATCGACGCCCTGCAGCATGGCGCGACGGGGCGAAGCGGCGCGATCCAGATGATGGGAGGTGCACGATGAAACGCTGGGCTCCGTGGATCGTTGCAGCAGTGTTCGCGATCGCATTCGTCGTCGCCCTCGCCGGCAGGCGCGGCGGCAACTCGAACGAGATCGACGGCGTCACGCAGGATGGATCCGGGCGGCGCGTCGTCGCATGGATCGACCCGATGTACTCCATGGGTCCGCCGCACGAGTACAAGTCGAATCATCCCGGCGTCGCGCCGGACTGCAACATGAAGCTGGTGCCGCAATACGCGGCGGAGAGCACGAGCAGCGGCGACGCGGGCGCGGTTTCGATTCCGTCGCAGCAGCAACAGTTGATCGGCGTCAAGCTCGCCACCGCCGGGCTGCGCGACCTCACACATACGATTCGCACCACGGGACGCGTTGCCGCCGACGAACGGCGCACGGCTCAGGTGCGCACGAAGTTCGAAGGTTTCATCGACACGCTTTACGTCAACGTCACCGGGCAGCCCGTTCGCCGCGGCGAACCACTCGCCGCGATCTACAGCCCCGACCTTCTGGCGACGCAGAACGAATTGATCCTCGCCGAGCGCAATCACTCCGAGCTCGGCCGCACGCTCGCCGGCGCGGCGCGCGCGCGCCTGCGCCTCTGGGACATGAGCGGCGCCGACATCGATCGCGTCGCAGCAACGGGCAAGCCCATCCGCGATGTCGTCCTGCGATCGCCGGTCTCCGGCATCGTCACGACGAAGAACGCGGTAGCAGGTGCGCGCGTCACTCCGGCAGACATGCTGTACGAGATCACGGATCTCTCGCACGTGTGGGTGCTCGCGGATATCTACGAATCGGAACTGGCCGCGATTCATACCGGCACTCCCGCGCAGGTCACGGCCGGAGGACAAACGCTCTCGGGCCGCGTCACGTTCATCGGTCCCGTCATCGCGGCCGCCACGCGGACCGCGACCGTACGCATCGAGCTGGATCATGCAGATGGTCTGTTGAAGCCCGACATGTTTGCAGAGGTACTTCTCGAGCAGCAGCAGGGAAAGTCGGTCGCCGTTCCCGACAGCGCGGTGATGAACACGGGATCCCGCATGATCGTCTTCGTCGCGCGCGACAACGGGACGTTCGAGGCGCGCGAAGTCACGGCGGGTGCGAAGGCTGACGGCTACTACGCGATCCGCTCCGGCGTCGCGGCGGGCGAGCGTGTCGTGGTCGACGCGAACTTCCTCGTCGATTCCGAGTCGCGTCTCAAGTCCGCGCTCTCGCGCATGAACGGGAGCGGCCAATGATCGACCGGATCATCCGCTGGTGCGCGATCAATCGCGGCATCGTCGTGATCGTCGTCGGCGCACTCGTCGCGATCGGCGTCTGGAGCATCCAACACATCGCCGTCGACGCCCTCCCCGATCTCTCCGACACGCAGGTGATCGTCTTCTCGAAATGGGACCGCAGTCCCGACATCGTCGAAGATCAGGTCACGTATCCCATCACGACCGCCCTGCTCGGCGCGCCGCATGTGAAAGCGATCCGCGGCTTTTCCGACTTCGGCTACTCGTACGTCTACGTGATCTTCGACGAAGGGACCGACATCTATTGGGCGCGCAGCCGCGTGCTCGAATATCTGTCCAAGGTTCAATCGCAGTTGCCGCAGGGAGTCGAGACTTCGCTCGGCCCCGACGCGACCGGAGTCGGCTGGGTCTTTCAGTACGCGCTCGTGGATACGACGGGCCAGCACTCACTCGCGGATCTGCGCACGCTGCAGGACTGGCACATTCGCTACGAGCTGCAGTCCGTGCCGGGCGTCGCCGAAGTGGCCAGCGTCGGCGGCTTCGTGCGGCAGTACCAGATCACCGTCGATCCGCAGAAGCTCGCGTCGTACGGCATCCCGCTGATGCAGGTGAGCGACGCGGTGCGCAAGTCGAACAACGACGCCGGCGGGCGGCTGATCGAGTGGAGCGGCGCGGAGTACATGGTCCGCGCACACGGATACGTGCGCAGCAAAGCGGATCTCGAACAGATCGCGCTGAAGGCCGCGAACGGGACTCCCGTGCGCCTCGGCGACATCGCCGAGGTCCAGCTCGGGCCGGAGCTGCGGCGCGGCATTGCGGAGCTCGACGGCAAGGGAGAAGTTGCCGGCGCCGTCGTCGTCATGCGCCATGGCGAGAACGCGATGAACGTGATCAACGGCGTGAAACAGCGGCTCGCGCAGATCGAACGATCACTGCCGAAGGGCGTGAAGATCGTCACGACGTATGACCGCTCGGAGCTGATCGCCGAATCGATTCACACCCTCAAACACGAGCTGCTGATCGAGATGCTGATCGTCTCGCTCGTCATCCTCATCTTCCTCTGGCACATCCCCAGCGCGCTGATTCCGATCTTCACGCTGCCGGCCGCGGTGATTCTCGCGTTCATCCCGATGCGCCTCTTCGGCATCAACGCAAACATCATGTCTCTGGGCGGCATCGCGGTCGCGATCGGCGCGCTGGTCGATGCCGCGGTGGTCGTCGTCGAGAACGCCCACAAGAAACTCGAGGCGTGGGAGAGCGGCGGCCGGCAGGGCGACTACAAAGAGATTCTCATCACCGCCATTCAGGAAGTCGGACGCCCCAGCTTCTATTCGCTGCTGGTCATCGCTCTTTCGTTCATGCCGATCTTTGCGCTCGAAGCGCAGGAGGGAAAGCTCTTCAAGCCTCTCGCCTTCACCAAGAATCTCTCGATGGCGCTCGCGGCGCTGCTGGCCATCACGCTCGATCCAGCGCTGCGGCTGATGTTCACGAAGCTGAAGCGCTACGACTTCAGACCGCGCTGGCTCGCGGCGGGGGCGAACGCGGTCCTCGTCGGCCGCATGGTTCCCGAGGAACGGCATCCGATCTCGCGAGTGCTCTTCAGAATCTACGGCCCGCCGATCCACTGGGTGCTGCGCCACGCACGCCTGGTGATCGTGCTGGCGGTCATCGTCGTCGCGGCGACGATCCCGGTCTATTTCCGCCTCGGCCACGAGTTCATGCCGCCGCTCAACGAAGGGGTCATTCTCTACATGCCGACGACGCTGCCCGGCATCTCCGTCACGGAAGCGAGCGCACTGCTGCAGAAGCAGGATGAGCTGTTGCGGCAGGTTCCCGAGGTGGAGCGCGTGTTCGGCAAAGCGGGCCGCGCCGAAACCTCCACCGATCCCGCGCCGTTCTCGATGATGGAGACCACCGTCGTCCTGAAACCGGAATCGGAGTGGCGGCACAAGAAGCGCTGGTATTCCTCCTGGATGCCGGACTTGCTGCAGCCGCTGGTTAGACCGTTATGGTCCGATCGACTGTCATGGGAGGATCTGACCAACGATCTCGATCGCCGGCTGCAGATTCCCGGACAGACGAACGCCTGGACGATGCCCATCCGCAACCGCATCGACATGCTGACGACGGGCATCCGCACGCCGGTCGGCATCAAGGTCTTCGGCTCCGACCTCAAGCAGATCGAGAACATCGGCAAGCAGCTCGAACAGATCGTGGGCCAGGTGCCGGGCGTGCGCAGCGTCTACGGTGAGCGCGTTTCAGGCGGCTACTTCGTCGACTTCGACATCAACCGCGCCGCGATCGCGCGTTACGGATTGACCGTCGACGACGTGCAGCAGACGATCATGACCGCCATCGGCGGCGAGAACGTTTCCACGACGATCGAAGGCCGCGAGCGCTACCCCATCAACATCCGCTATCCGCGCGAGCTGCGCGACGAGCTCGACAAGCTGGGCCGCGTGCTCGTCGCCACGCCGTCAGGCCCGCAGATTCCGCTCGCACAGCTTGCGTCGCTGCGCATCGCAGAAGGGCCGGCGATGATCCGCGACGAGAACGGACGTCTCGCCGGCTACGTCTACATCGACGTCGACACCGCGCGCCGCGACCTCGGCAGCTTCGTCGACGACGCAAAGCAGGCCGTCGCCTCTCACCTGCGTCTGCAGCCTGGCTATACGCTGCAGTGGAGCGGTCAGTACGAAGCCATGCAGCGCGTGCGCGATCGGATGATGTTCGTCGTCCCGCTCACGCTCTTCGTCGTCGCCTTCCTCATCTACCTCAACACACGCTCGATGCCGCGGACGCTGCTCGTGCTGCTCGCCGTGCCGTTCTCCGCCGTCGGCGCCGTCTGGTTGATGTGGGCACTCGGCTACAACGTCTCCATCGGTGTCTGGGTCGGCCTCATCGCGCTCCTCGGTCTCGATGCGGAGACCGGCATCTTCATGCTGCTCTATCTCGACCTCGCGTACGATCAGATGAAGCCGCGCAACCAGGACGAACTGCGCGAGGCGATCTACCACGGCGCGGTGAAACGAGTGCGGCCGAAGGTGATGACCGTCGCCTGCGCATTCTTCGGCCTCGTCCCGATCATGTGGTCGGCGGGCGCGGGCGCCGATGTGATGAAGCGCATCGCCGCGCCGATGATCGGCGGCCTTTTCACCTCGTTCCTCATGGAGCTGCTCGTCTATCCGGCGGTGTATCTGTTGTGGCGGAAGCGCGAGTTGCCGGATACAGCAGAGCCGGCGCTCGCTAAGACTGCTGGACAATGAAGAAATGATCGCCGCTCTGTTTCTCGCCGCGCAACTGATCTCGATTCCCTCACCTGCCGGCCCCGGGTCCGCGGAGCCATCGCTCTTCGCAGCGAGGGACGCGCTCATTCTGAGCTGGACCGAGGGGCCGGAGCTGCGGTTCGCGCGCTACGACGGAAAGAAGTGGTCGGAACCGCGCACGGTCGTTCATCGCGATGACCTCTTCATCAACTGGGCGGATTTCGGCACGGTGATCGAGGATTCCAACGGTGTGCTCTTCGCACACTGGCTGCAGAAGAGCGGATCGGGATACGCCTATGACATCTGGATGTCGTCGTCTTCCGATCGCGGCAGGACATGGAGCGCACCGTTCCTGCTCAACCGCGACGGCAGGAAGAACGAGCACGGTTTCGTCTCGCTCGTTCCGCTCGCCGGCGGTGGTGTCGCGGCGGCATGGCTCGATGGACGGAACATGCCCGAGGGAAAAGAAGAAGGAGAGATGTCACTCCGCTACGCGACGATCGATGCGCGCGGCAAGATCGCCGCCGAGACGGAGCTAGACGGAAGGACTTGCGAGTGCTGCACGACGGGAATGGCGATGACCTCGAACGGGCCGCTCATCGTCTATCGCGACCGATCCGCGGACGAAGTTCGCGATATCGCGTACGTGCGGCCCGGCTCGAAGCCGCACATCGTGCACGATGACGGGTGGAAGATCACAGGCTGTCCCGTCAACGGACCGCAGGTGGACGCCAAAGGAAAAAGCGCTGCGGTCGCATGGTTCACGGCGGCCAATGGTGCGCAGCATGTGTATGCCGCCTTCTCGCGCGACGGAGGAGCGGCGTTCGGCTCTCCGATCGCAGTCGATGGCGGGCATCCCTCCGGCCGCGTCGACATCGCGCTGCTCGATCGCGATCGCGCGTTCGTGACGTGGCTCGAAGGCGATGAGATCCGCGGCCGTGAAGTCACACGCGACGGACACGCAGGCGCGCCGATGAAGATCGGCGACTCCGGCTCGTCGCGTGCCGCGGGCTTCGCGCGCATCGCCGTGTTCGCGCGCGATGTCTACGTCGCATGGACAGAGCCGGCGCCCGGCGGGAAACGCGTTCGCGTCGCGCGGATTCATTGAAGGGAATCCCGCAGCCTCAGGAGTAGACTCGGCGGCGAATCGGAGGTGACCATGCCCGCTGCGATCGCGCTCGCCGTCGTTGCTCTCATCCATGTGTGGGCATTCGTACTCGAGTCCATCCTCTGGACGACGCCAACCGGCAAGCGCTTCTTCGGACTCTCGACCGAGCTCGCCGAAGGATCGAAAGCGCTGGCGATGAATCAGGGGTTGTACAACCTGTTCCTCGCCGCGGGGCTCGTGTGGGGAATCGTCGCGCCGGCGGCGTACCGATTCGACATCCGCCTCTTCTTTCTCTCCTGTGTGATCATCGCCGGAGTCTTCGGCGCGATCACGGCGAAGCGATCGATCCTGTTCGTGCAGGGCGTGCCGGGATTGATCGCGCTCGCGCTCGTCATCATCACGCGGTGAGGCCGGCGGCCTCACGCTTGCAAACGGAGTGAACCATGCGACTCGACGATCAACGGCGAAGCTCCAATGTCGAAGATGAGCGCGGCAGCGGCGGAGGCGGAGGCGGTTTCGGCCTGCCGGTCATCGGCGGCGGCATCGGGACGCTCGTGATTCTCATCATCGCGGCCCTGTTCGGGATCAATCCGCGCGCGCTGCTGCAGCAGCAGCCGGCGCAGCAACAGGCGCAGCGGCGCGCACCGGCCCAACCGGGAGCTGCACCCGCCGATCCGCAGGCGGACTTCGTCGCTGCGGTTCTCGGCGACACGGAAGACGTCTGGCACGCCTACTTCAAGGAGCACTTCGGAAAGGACTACGAGGAGCCGCACCTCGTGCTGTTCAGCGGAGCGACGCAGTCCGGCTGCGGCTTCGCACAATCCGCGACCGGCCCCTTCTACTGTCCTGCCGACGAGAAGGTTTACATCGATCTCGAGTTCTATCGTGAGCTCAAGGAGCGCTTTCAGGCGCCGGGCGATTTCGCGCAGGCCTATGTCATCGCGCACGAAGTCGGCCATCACATTCAAAACCTCCTCGGCACATCGGAAAAGGTTCACGCGATGGAAGAGCGCGCGTCGCAGCGGCAGGCCAATGCGCTTTCCGTGAGGCTCGAGCTCCAGGCCGACTGCTACGCAGGCGTCTGGGCCAACCACGCGCAGAAGATGAAGAACATCCTCGAGCCGGGCGATGTCGAGGAAGCGCTGAGCGCGGCCAGCGCGATCGGCGACGATCATCTGCAGATGCAGTCGCGAGGCTACGTCACGCCCGACTCATTCACGCACGGCAGCTCCACACAGCGCGTGAGCTGGTTCAAGCGCGGATTCGAAGGCGGCCAGCTGGAGAACTGCGACACGTTCTCGCGCTAGTGCTCTGTCCGTCCCCCTCGCCCCGTCGAAGACGGGGAGAGGGGTCAGGAGTGAGGGGCCTACTCCGGCAACTGCTGCTCGGGATTGAAATCGGGCGGCGCAGGCGGTCCCGGAGGAATTCCGCGACGGAGCCGGCTGTGCCAGAAACCATACGAGAAGTAAAAAACCATACCCGCCGCCAGCCACCAGACGAATCGCATCCATGAGCGCGGCGGAAGGTAGACGGCCAGCCCAACGCACGAGAGGGCGCCGATGATGGGAAGCAGATAGGCACCACCAGGGACGCGGAAAGAACGCTCGCGATCAGGATCCTTGATTCTGAGAATCATGATCCCGAGGCAGACCAGCATGAAGGCGAACAACGTCCCAATGTTCGTCAGGTCCACCATGTCTTCAAGCGACGTAAACATCGACGTCACACCGACCGCGACACCGGTAACGATCGTCGCAACGTGCGGGGTTCCGAAGCGCTTGTGCACTCTGGACATGACGGGAGGCAGCAGACCGTCGCGCGACATCGCGAAGAATATGCGCGGCTGGCCGAGCTGAAAGACGAGAAGCACCGCGGTATGCGCAATCACGGATCCCAGAGAAACGATACGCAGAGTCCAGGCAGGCATGTTCGCGTACTTCATCGCCATCGCAAGTGGCTCGGCCTGTTCGGTCGCCAGCTTCTTGACGAGCACGGGATACGGAATCACGCCGGTGAAAACGGCAGCGATGATGATGTAGAAGACTGTGCAGATGATCAGCGATCCAATGATCCCGATCGGCATGTCGCGCTTGGGATTCTTCGCCTCTTCCGCTGTGGTAGACACCGCGTCGAACCCGATGTAGGCAAAGAAGATAATCGCCGCTCCGCTGAGCACACCGGTGATGCCATTGGGCATGAAGGGATGCCAGTGCGCAGGTTTCACCGCTGGAACGCAGATCACGACGAAGAATCCCAGCACCACGATCTTCAACGCCACCATTACGAAGTTGAAGCGCGCCGATTCGCGTATCCCCCACACCAGCACGATCGTGATCAACGTGACGATGACGACAGCCCAGAAGTTGAAAATGATGGGAAACCCGAGAACGCGCGGCGCGCCAGCCACGACGTCGGGCATCTTCGCCGCAGCCGTACCGTAATCAACGGTCATCCACTTCGGCAGCTCGATGTTGTAGGTTCCCAGAAACGTGTTGAAGTAGTTCGCCCACGAAAGCGCTACTGCCACGTTCCCGATCGCATATTCGATGATCAGATCCCAGCCGATGATCCACGCGATGAGCTCACCGAGCGTCGCATAGGAATATGTGTAAGCCGATCCGGCAACAGGGACCATGGACGCCCATTCGGCGTAACAGAGCGCAGAAAACGCGCAGACCAGCGCCGCGACGATAAGCGACACCGACAGCGCAGGTCCGGCGCCAAGACGCTGGCCATCGCCCGCAGCCGCAGTGCCGATCGTGGCAAAGATGCCAGCACCGATGATCGCCCCGATTCCGAGCGCAACCAGATTCCACGGTCCGAGGACTTTCTTGAGTTGATGCCCCTCTTCCCGAGTCTCAGCAATGAGCTCGTCGAGCGACTTCGTGCGGAACAGATCGCGAATGTTCATGTGTGGCGCATGATATTAGACTTCGCCTGTACGACATGCGCCGCCGCCTGTACGACAGGCGCCCTCGCCTGTCGAAATTCATGAACAGGCGAAATTCATGGACAGGCGAGGGCGCCTGTCCTACACACACACACACAACCCGAGGAGGCCACGCCCATGACCGCGATCGAACAGAGCGCACCTGCCAAATATCCCGACGTCCGCAACTACATCGCCGGCAATTTCGTCGAGTCGAGTGCCGCTGAACATCTCGACGTCACCAATCCCGCCGACGGCAGTGTGATCTCGCGCGTGCCGCTGTCGAGCGGCACCGACGTCGATCGCGCAGTCGAAGCGGCGAAGAAGGCGCTGCCCGGCTGGGCCGGCATGCCGATCAAGGAGCGTGTGCAGGTCTTCTTCCGCTACAAGACTCTGCTCGAGAAAAACATCGAGGAGCTGGCGGCACTCGTCACCGAGGAAAACGGCAAGATCCTCAGCGAAGGCAAAGCCGAGGTGCTGAAGTCCGCGGAGCTGACGGAGTTCGCATGCTCGCTGCCGCAGATCACCGCGGGCGAGGTCCTCGAAGTGAGCCGCGGCGTCGAATGCCGCGTCGAGCGCTATCCGGTCGGCGTCGTCGCATCGATCACGCCGTTCAACTTTCCCAACATGGTTCCCAACTGGACCATCCCCAACGCCATCGCCCTCGGCAACTGCATGATCCTCAAGCCGTCGGAGCAGGTGCCTCTCTCCTCCGGCCGCATCGCCGAACTGCTGCGCGAAGCGGGGCTGCCGGATGGTGTGCTCAACATCGTCCACGGCGGCCAGGCGACGGTCGAAGCGATCTGCGATCACCCCGGCATCGAAGGCATCAGCTTCGTCGGCTCGACCAAGGTCGCGAAGATCGTGTTTCGCCGCGGCAGCATGAACTACAAGCGCGTCCTCGCACTGGGCGGCGCGAAGAATCATCTGATTGTCATGCCCGACGCCGAACCGGAGATGACCTCCGGCAACGTCGTCGCATCGATGTCGGGCTGCGCCGGCCAGCGCTGCATGGCCGCCTCGGTGATGATGGCCGTCGGCAAGACGGATCACATCATCGAGCGCATGGTCAGCATCGTGCGCGGCATGGTGCCGGGAACGCACATCGGCCCCGTCATCTCACGCGCGGCGAAGGAGCGCATCGAGAGTTACATCACCGAAGCGGAGACGATGGGAGCGAAGGTCCTCGTCGACGGGCGCAACTATCGCGTGCCGGGAAAAGAAAACGGTTTCTACGTGGGACCGACGCTCATCGATCACGTCACGCCCGAGATGCGCATCGCGCAGGAGGAAGTATTCGGGCCGGTGATGGTGATCATCCGCGCGAAGGACGTCGATGAGGCGCTGCACGTGCAGCATCGCTCGCCGTATGGCAACGCGGCGGCGGTGTTCACGGAGAGCGGCGGCACCGCGCGTTACGTGATGGAGAACGCGAGCGCCGGCATGGTCGGCGTGAACGTCGGAGTGCCTGTCCCGCGCGAGCCGTTCGGCTTCGGCGGCTGGAACGAATCGAAGTTCGGCGTCGGCGACATCACCGGCCGCGGCTCGATCGAGTTCTGGACGAAGTCGAAGAAGATGACGACGAAGTGGAACAAGGAAGCGGGCGTGAACTGGATGTCGTGAGGTGGGTGCGCGGGCGACGCGGTTACGCGGGCTCGCGGTTACGCGGGCTCGCGGTGAGCACTAGTTGCGCGACTCCAGAGCGGCGAGCCGCTGCTCGATTGCTGCGCTTCGATTGCGAAGCTCCTCCAGCTCGGAGCGAAGTGCCGCGGCTTCGAGCCGTTCCTCCACTGAAAGAAGACGCGTCTCGACGGCGGCGAGGCGGCGCTCGAGGGCATCCATTCGTTCCTCGAGTCTGCGCAGCCCGGCTTTGACAGCGGTAAGCTCGCTCTCAATTCGATCGAGGCGCTTGTAGATCGCGTCGAAATGAGAGTTCATGTCATCGCGAAGCGTGTCGATTCGGACGTCGACGATTTCCTGCATTTCCGGCTTCACCACTTCCCGGTGAAACCGAAGCAACGTCTGCCAGAGCTCTTCCGCCATGGCGATCATCCTACCTCGGACGCGTGAGTGCTGCGAATTCGAGGGTAGCGCTTGTAGATCGCGTCGAGATGACGGCTTCGACGGGCATCCTTCAATCCTACGTCGGGATACACTAATTGCAGGAGGTCCGGCCTGGACGCCCCAGCGACGATCCTCGTGGTCGATGACAATGCGATCAACCGCGCGCTGCTCGAAGAAGAGCTGACGCATCGCGGATTCTTCGTGCGCATGGCGGACGGCGGTTCGCAGGCGCTGGAGATGGTCGCCACCGAGCACTTCGATCTCGTGCTCCTCGACATCATGATGCCCGACGTCGACGGCATCTCCGTTCTCAAGCAGATCCGCGACAAGTCCACCGGACTCGATCTCCCGATCATCATGACCACGGCGCGCGCGGAGCGCCGCGACATCATCGAGGCGCTCGAGCTCGGCGCGAACGACTACGTCACGAAGCCGATCGATCTGCCGGTTCTCCTCGCCCGCGTCCGCACGCAACTGGCGCTGGCCCGCGCCAGCCGCGAACTGAAGAGCGCGCAGAAGAAGATCCTCGAGCTCACTTCCTCCGCCTCGTCCGCGCATCGCGATGTGGAGTCGTGGTCGAAAGCGACCGCGGCGGAAATCTCCGAGCTCTTCGGCGCACTCGTCGAAGTCGTCTTCGGCAAGCGCGACGACATCACGTCGGTCGTCGTCAATGAGACGAACGCGGTAGGCGGCCAGACGGCGCGCTCGGATGGAGACACGATTCACATTCCGGTACACGCGGCGGGGCATGAAGCCGGCGAAGTCATCGTCCATCGCCCGTTCATGACGCCCGAGGAGCGGGTGCTCGTCGAGAGCTTCGCGACGCAGCTCGGAGGCGCGATCGAGATGCGCGATCTCCGCTGGGAGCTGACCGCGGCACGGCAGCGGTTCTTCGACCGGCGGCAGGAGCTGATCAGCCGCGGCGAAGTGCTGCTGCACGTCTGCACACGCTGCGGCCGCTGCTACGAGCACACCGTGCCGGAGTGTTCCGAGGATGGATGGCCGCTCGATGCGGCGCAGCTCGTGCCGCTGCGCGTCGCCGACCGCTACGTTCTCAAGCGGCGAATCGCCGTCGGATCGACGGCGCGTGTCTTCGCCGCGGAAGACGAGCGGCTCAGGCGTCCTGTGGCCATCAAGATCATCAAGGCCGAATACTTCAACGATCAGGAAATTCGTGCGCGCTTCGAGCATGAGGCGCAGGCAGCGGCGAAGATCGATCACCCGAACGTCAGCACGGTGTTCGACTCCGGCGCGCTCGACGACGGCTCGCTCTACTTCGTGATGGAGCAGTTGCGCGGCCTCGATCTCGCGCAGATGATCCGCGCCTACGGCCCGGGCTCGCCATCGCAGGTCGCCTCGCTGCTGCGGCAGGTGGGGCCGGCACTCACTGCGGTGCACAAGGCCGGCTTCGTCCACCGCGACATCAAGCCTTCCAACATCTTTCTCTGCGAAGAAGGCGCCGGCTTCCGCGCGAAGATTCTCGATTTCGGAATCGCGAAGTCCATCGACGCCGACTCGACTCTAACCCGCCACGGCAGCTTCATCGGCACCCCGGCGTACATGGCGCCGGAGCAGATCGAGCGCAAGCGCAAGGTCGACGCCCGCACCGATCTCTATGCGTTCGCAACGGTCGCCTACGAAGCACTCGCCGGCCGGCGCGTGACCACGGGGAAAGAAGTCACGAAGGTCTTCGCCGAGATCCTCTACGAGCAACCACCCGCGCTGTCGACGCTGATGAGCGGCAATGAAGCGCTCGATGCGGCGTTCGCGCGTGCGCTCGCGAAGGATCCCGAAGAGCGACCGGCCACGGTCTCCGAATGGTCGGATGGCGTCGCCGCAATTCTCGAATCGATGCCCGCCGAGAAGGGCTGGCCCGCGAACTTCGCCGTGTGACCAGAGCACTTGCCAAAACGTTGCATCTTCGATTCACTCTACGCACCCCAACAATCTGGCAAGGAGGAGTCCCATGACCGCTTATGTCGAGGACGACATCTCTCCGAAAACGAAAATGTCTCCGTACGTCGAAGACTTCATGGCCGACGTCAAGGCAAAGAATCCCGCGGAACCGGAGTTCCATCAGGCAGTATTCGAAGTCGCTGAATCCGTTTCCATCGTGCTCGAGCGGCATCCGGAATACCGCTCCGCGAAAATTCTCGAGCGGATGGTCGAGCCGGAGCGGCTGATCATGTTTCGCGTCCCGTGGGTCGACGACCGCGGCGAAGTCCGCGTCAATCGCGGCTTCCGCATCGAGATGAACAGCGCGCTCGGCCCCTACAAAGGCGGCCTCCGCTTTCATCCATCCGTCAACCTCGGCATCCTCAAGTTCCTCGCCTTCGAACAGGTCTTCAAGAACAGTCTGACGACGCTGCCGATGGGCGGCGGCAAAGGCGGCTCCGACTTCGATCCCAAGGGGAAGAGCAACACGGAGATCATGCGTTTCTGCCAGGCGTTCATGGCGGAACTCTTCCGCCACATCGGTCCCGACACCGATGTGCCGGCGGGCGACATCGGCGTCGGCGGCCGCGAGATCGGCTATCTCTTCGGCATGTACAAGAAGCTGCGCAACGAATTCACCGGCGTGCTCACCGGCAAGGGACTGAACTGGGGCGGCTCGCTCATCCGGCCCGAAGCGACCGGCTACGGCGCGGTGTACTTCGCCGCGGAGATGCTCACCACCCGTTCGCAGACGCTGGAAGGAAAAGTCTGTCTCGTTTCGGGCAGCGGCAACGTTGCGCAGTACACCGTCGAGAAACTCCTTCATCTCGGTGCGCGCGTGGTCACGCTCTCCGACTCGAACGGCTACATCTACGACGAAGAGGGCATCGACCGCGCGAAGCTCGACTTCATCCTCGAGCTGAAGAACGTGCGCCGCGGCCGCATCGCCGAGTACACGGAAAAATTCAAGAGCGCGGTCTACACGCCGTTCTCGCCGGGGGCGGAGCACAATCCGCTGTGGGATCACAAGGCGGATTGCGCGTTCCCCAGCGCGACGCAGAACGAGATCAACGCACGCGATGCGAAGAACCTCCTCAAGAACGGCGTCTTCGTCGTCTCCGAAGGGGCGAACATGCCGACGACGATCGGCGGCGTGAATCAGTTCCTCGAGGCGGGCATTCTCTACGCGCCGGGCAAAGCGGCGAATGCCGGCGGCGTCGCCACCTCCGGACTCGAGATGAGCCAGAACAGCATGCGCCTCGCGTGGAGCCGCAGCGAAGTCGACCAGAAGCTGCACGGCATCATGAAGCGCATTCACGAGACCTGCGTCGAGATGGCGGCGCGCTTCGGCACGCCCGGCAATTACGTGAACGGCGCGAACATCGGCGGCTTCCTGAAGGTGGCGGATGCCATGATGGATCAGGGAGTCGTGTGAAGCGGGGATGAGGAGAGAGGGATGAGGCCTCATCCCTCATCCTTCATCCCTCATTCCTCAACATGTCTCTCATCCCTCCACCGTCGTCTCTCACATGGCTGCAGGGGTTTCAGCAGCTCGAGAGACATCGCATCCGCGACATCCTCCTCGTCTCTTCTCTGTTCGATTTCTATCTCTTCGAGGAAGAAGGTCTCCTCTACGAGCAGATTCAGAGCGAGTACCGCGGGCTGCAGCTTTCGCACACGCCGGAGTTCACGCGCGTCTCGAGCGGCGCCGAGGCGATCAGGCTTCTCAAGAGCGGAACGCAGTTCGATCTGATCATCACCACGCTGCACATCGAAGACACGACTCCGATTCGTCTCGCGCGCTCGCTCCTCGACGAAGGCATCACCACGCCGATCGTCCTCCTCGGCTATGACAATCGCGAGCTCAACGACCTCATCACCCATCAGGAGATCTCCATCTTCGATCGCATCTTCGTCTGGCAGGGAGACTTCCGGCTGCTCATCGCCGTCATCAAGAATCTCGAAGACGAGTGGAACGTCCGCGAAGACACGACGAAGTTCGGAGTGCAGTGCATCCTTCTCGTCGAAGACAACATCCGCGATGCATCGCACTTCCTGCCGCTGCTCTACGCCGAGATCATTCAGCACTCGCAGCGGCTGATGTCGGAAGCGGTGAACGCGGCGCACCGCTCTGTGCGGCTTCGCGCAAGGCCGAAGATCCTCCTTCGCTCGACGTGGGAGGATGCGATCGCCTGCTTCGACGAATTCAAGGAGCACATCACGGGGGTGATCTGCGATGTTCGATTCCCGCGCGACGGAAAGCCGGACGATCGCGCCGGATTCGACTTTGCCAGTCGCGTTCACGCCGGCTTCTTCGACATCCCGGTCCTGCTGCAATCGAGCGATCCGGCGTATGCCGGAGATGCGCAGGAGGAAGGGGCGCTGTTCCTCTGGAAGAAGTCGCCGTCGTTCGTCGAGGACTTCCGCCGGATGCTGCGCCAGAACTTCGCGTTCGGCGATTTCGTCTTCCGCATGCCGGACGGGCGCGAAGCGGGCCGCGCGACCGATCTTCGCACGCTCGAAGAGCAGCTCCGCATCGTCCCCGATGAATCGGTGGTCTACCACGCGTCGCGCAATCACTTCTCCAACTGGCTGAAGGCGCGCACGGAATTCCAGCTCGCATCGCGGCTGCGGCCGAGCAAGGTCACGGATTTCGAATCGGCTCACGACTTGCGGATGCATCTCATCCGTCAGGTGCACGAGCACCGCGCGTTCCGCCAGCGCGGCCTGCTCATGGAGTTCTCGAAGGACACGTTCGATCCCGAGAACTCATTCGCGCGCACAGGCGGAGGATCGGTCGGCGGCAAGGCGCGCGGCCTCGCGTTCTTCAACGCGCTCCTTTCCGCCTACGACGTCGCCGGCCGCTTTCCGGGACTCGAGATCGAAGTGCCTCCCTGCCTGGTCGCCGGCACCGACGTCTTCGATCGCTTCCTGTCCGAGAACGAACTGCAGGCGTTCGTCCAGAACCGCGGCGCGAGCGACGAGGAGATCCAGCGGCGCTTTCTCGACGCGCCGCACTTCCCCGAGGCGACGCTGGCGGAGCTGGCGGCGTTTCTGGAGCTCTGTCCGCATCCGCTCGCCGTCCGCTCTTCGAGTCTGCTGGAGGACTCGCAGTTCCATCCGTTCGCCGGCGTCTATCAGACGTACATGATTCCCAACGACCACCCCCATCCCGCCGTGCGGCTGCACGAGCTGGTCACCGCGATCAAGCGCGTCTACGCGTCGACGTTCTATCACTCCGCGCGCGAGTATCTGAAGGTGACCTCGCTCCGCTTCGAGGAGGAGAAGATGGCGGTCATCGTGCAGCAGATGGTTGGGGCGCAGCACGAGGATCGCTTCTATCCGGAGATCGCCGGCGTCGCGCGTTCCTACAATTTCTATCCGGCCGGCCCGCAGAAGCCCGACGAAGGCATTGTCTCCATCGCCCTCGGCCTCGGCCGCACGATCGTCGAAGGCGGAGCGTCGGTCCACTTCTGCCCGAAGTATCCCGATCACCTCCAGCAGTTCTTCTCCACGCGCGATGCGCGCAAGAACAATCAGCGCGAGTTCTATGCGCTGCGGATGGTGCAGCAGCCGGTTGAGATCACCGCGACCACCGACGAGCGCGTCCTCAAGTACGACCTCGGCGTCGCCGAACGGGATGGAACACTCGCACCGATCGCCTCGACGTTCTCGGCGGAGAACGATGCGCTCTACGACGGAGTCTCGCGGCCGGGGATGCGCATCGTCACCTTCGCTCCGATTCTGCGCAACCGCACGGTGCCGCTGGCGGAAGCGATCGATTTTCTCTGCGGGCTCGCAACGTGGGGAATCGGCACGCCGGTCGAGATCGAGTTCGCCGTCAACCTCGCCGGAGGAAAACTGGGAGTGCTGCAGGTACGCCCGCTCCCGCTCAGCCGCGAGACGGAAGAGATGACCATCGACGAAACGCCTGACGAAGATCTGCTCTGCCAGAGCACGCAGGTTCTCGGCCACGGCGTGATCCGCGATCTGCGCGACATCGTCGTCGTCGACATCGATCGCTACGAGCGCTCGAAGAGCCATCAGGCCGCGGCGGAGATCGCGCGCATCAATCAGATGCTCGTCGCCGAACAGCGGCCGTATCTGCTGATCGGCCCGGGACGCTGGGGCAGTCTCGATCCGCTGCTCGGGATTCCGGTGAAGTGGGAGCAGATTTCCGGCGCACGCGTGATCGTCGAGGCGGGATTCAAGGACATCAGCGTCGACCCCTCGCAGGGCTCGCACTTCTTCCAGAATCTCACCGCGTTCCAGGCCGGCTACTTCTCGGTGAGCGATCGCGTGCGCAACAGCTTCGTCGACTGGGAGTGGCTCTCGTCGCAACCCGCAACCGAAAGCGGGACATTCGTGCGGCACATCCGGCTACAGACAACCATCGTCGCAAAGATGAACGGCCGCACCCGCCGGGGAGTGATCGTGTTGAAGAGTGACGAGTGACGAGTGACGAGTGATGAGTCGAGGAACTACTCTTCCCTCATCACTCATCACTCATCACTCTTCACTCGTCACTCTTCACTCGTCACTCTTCACTCATGATCAATGATGCCGCTTCAGTTCCTGGATCACGATGTGCGCGTCGGCGCGCGCCGACGGTGAATCGTCGAGCTCGAACTCGTCGATCGTCGCGGCGACACCGTACTGGCCGCCCATCTGGTTCACGCGGACGATGCGGCCTTTGCAGCGCACGTTCACGGCATCCGGAACGCGCAACAGATACGAGATCTCGGTGTCGACTTCGAGCGGCTCGTTCGTCGTGAAGAACACGCCGACACCGCTGACGTCGCGCGTCACGCCGCTCGTGCCACCGAGCTCGATTGGAAAGGTCATCGGGAATCGTTCTGCGCGTCTGCGATCGTCCGCCAAGTCACCACCTCAGGCCGCCATTCTGCCTCAAAACGCAGCGAACTATGCCGCCTCCGGCTCACCGATTGCCGCCGGCTTCGCGATCTTCATCAACAGTGCGTACACACCGAACGCCACGCCGAAGCCGACGAACCACCCGTAGTCGTAGAGAGCCTTCATGGCCGGCACCGCGAGTCCGATCCACGCGAAGAAACATCCGAGGAGCGTCGCGACAACGGCGCGCCAGTTCCAGCCCTTCGCGTAGGTGTACGCTCCTTCCTCCTTATACAGATCTGCGAGGATGAAGTTCTTGTCGCGCACGATCCAGTAATCGGCGATCAACACCCCGGCGATCGATCCGAGTCCGCCGCTGTAGCCGACGAGCCACTTGAAGATGTACCCCTCGGGGTCCGCGAGCAGCTTCCACGGCTGCATGACGATGCCGAGGATGCCTGTGATCAGACCGCCGGTACGGAACGAGATGTACTTCGGCATCGCGTTCGCGAAGTCATTCGCGGGCGAGACGACGTTCGCCGCGATGTTCACCGAGAGCGTCGCCACGACCACGGTGAACATCGAGATCGCGACGATTACCGGCTGCGTGAAGTGGCCGACGAGCAGCACCGGATCCCACAACTGATTCATCGATTCATTCGAATAGATCACCGCGGCTGCGGACGTGATGATCACGCCCATCGCCGCGAAGACCGTCATCGTCGTCGGCAGCGCGACGGTCTGGCCGATCGCCTGCTCGCGCTGCGAGCGGCCGAAGCGCGTGAAGTCCGGCATGTTGAGCGAGAGCGTCGCCCAGAAGCCGATCATCGCCGTCAGCGAGGGGATGAACACCGGCTTGAACTTCACCCACGTGTTCAGCTTGCCGGGATGCGTGACGAGATATCCGAGGCCGCCGGCGCGCCACACGGCCCATGCGAGAAGCAGTGCGGTCATCACGAGCACGAACGGCGCGGCCCAGTTCTCCACGGCCCGCAGCAGATTCATGCCGCGATAGATGATGTAGATGTTCATCGCCCAGAAGACGAGGAACGACAACCACTCCGTCGGTGTGTGACCGCCCACGGCACCGCCGAGGAGCGTGGGCCAGGCGGGGATGATCGACTTCATGAACGTGTGCAGCGCCTGGCCGCCGATCCAGGCCTGAATGCCGAACCAGCCGCAGGCGACGAGCGCGCGCATGATCGCCGGCAGATTCGATCCGATCGTGCCGTAGCTCGCGCGCGCGAAGACCGGAAACGGGATTCCGTACTTCGTTCCCGGATGCGAATTCAGAAGGATGGGGATCAGGACGATCGTGTTGCCGAGGAGAATGGTGAACAGCGCCTGCCACCAGTTCATCCCTTCCGCGATGAGACCCGACGACAGCATGTACGTCGGAATGCAGTGCGCCATGGAGATCCAGAGCGCGGCGTAGTTGTACGTCGACCAGTCGCGCTTCGCGACCGGCACCGGCGCGAGATCTTCGCTGTACAGACGGCTTTGTTCAATCGCTGAATGGTCGCGGAGCTCCACACGGCCATCATCGTGGCGGATCACGTCGTCTTGTGAGTGCATTCGCGCATTGTAACGGGGGCGGGGGCGCCTTACGGCGCGGCGCGAGGCGCGAGGCGCTAGGCGCTAGACGCTAGACGCACCGTACGCCTTTACGGCGCGGCGCGAGGCGCACCGTTATGAATTCAAGAGTCGCCAGCGCGTCGCCAGCGCCCCGCGCCCCGCGCCCAGCGCCCAGCGCCTCGCGCCGCGCCGTAAGGCGCCCAGCGCCGTAAGGCGCCCCGCCCACCCGAACCCGCGTACAATTTCCTTTTCCACTAACAAGGAGACCGCCATGGCCGATCTATCAACGACATTCACAGGCATTCGCTTCGAGAATCCATTCATGCTGGCGTCCGCGCCACCCACCGAGTCCGACGCGAACATCATGCGAGCCTTTGAAGCGGGATGGGGCGGTGTCGTCACGAAGACGATCGGTCTGCATCCGGTGGTCAACGTCAAAGGTCCGAAGACGAAGTTCCTCCGCGCCGACAACGGTGACTCGCGCCTCTCGATGACCAAGCGCCCGAATACCACGCTGATGGCGTCATGGAACTGGGAGCTGATCTCCGACAAGCCGCTCGACTGGTGGATCGGCAAGCTCTCCAACATCAAGAAGCAGTATCCGAACAAGGTGCTGATCGCCTCCATCATGGCCGGCTCCGGCAATGACAAAGAGCTGAACAACTGGCAGAAGCTGGCGAAAGCCTGTCAGGACGAAGGTGTCGACGGGCTCGAGCTCAACTTCTCCTGCCCGCACATGGATCGCGTCGACATGGGCTCGAACGTCGGCAAGGACAAAGTCCTCTGCTCCGTCGTCACCATGGCCGTGAAGGAAGTCGCGAAGATTCCTGTCTGGGTGAAGCTCACGCCGGCAACGTCGAACATCGCTGAAGAAGCCGAAGCGACGTTCCGCGGCGGTGCGGATGCGATCTCGACATCGAACACCTGGCCGTCGCTTCCGCTCATCGATCCCGACACGCTGGAGTTCGAGATGAACGTGGAAGGCTTCGTCTCGCCGGGCGGACTCGGAGGCCCGGCCATCCTGCCGCTGGCGATGGCGAAGGTCGCGCAAATGACGACGAAGTTTCCCGACAAGGAGTTCTCCGGCATCGGAGGCGTCTCCACCTTTGCCCACGCCCTCAACTACATCCTCCTCGGCTGCGGCACCGTGCAGGTGTGCACGGCGGCGATGCTCGATCACGCGATCGGGCCGAACGTGATCCGGAATCTGATCGGCGGCATGACGGACTTCTTCGAGAAGCACGCGGACAAGGGGTGGAAGTCACTCGCCGACATCCGCGGCATCCGCCGCGACCGCATCGTCGCGCACTCGCAGATCAAACGGCCGGAGCAGCTCGACTATCACGGCGGATACGACGAAGAGCACGAGGGCTACGCGGCGCTCACGACGACGTAGCGCCGCGGCTGCCGACCGCTTCGATCTCCAGCAGCAGCTCGCGCCGGCAGATGTCGGCGCGCAGCACGAGCATCGCCGCGTGCGGCATCGCCGCCCGCAGCTCGTCGGCAATCGGAAGATCGCCCTCATTGCGCAGATAGAGCTTGAGGTGCGTGAGGGCGCCGAGGCCGGAGCAGCCGGCGTGCTTCGCAGTCAGCTCGATGTTCCGCAGCGTCTCCCGCAACTGCGCGTGCACATCGCCGGGATGCAGCGACTCGTGGCCGACGATGCTCGACGTGCCGGCGATGAACACCATGCCGCCGAACGCCGTCGCGCGCGCGAATGAGGGGCTGCACCGCCCGTACTGCCGCGGATAGTCGTACGCGCTCACCTGCCGCGGATTTTCGAAATGCTGTCCGGGACGCGCGGAGGCGAGGTAGTAGACGACGAGCCGCGGCTCGCGAATCCCGATCGCGCTCGCCGCCGGCAGGCGCTCCTTCCCCCATCCCGCGGCGGCGAACGCATCGTGACGGCCCGCGCAGAATCGCCGGTACCGTTCGTCGTCGCCTTCACCGGCATTGATGTCGCGCACGTGATTCCAGACGCGCAGAAGATGCGGATGTCCCTCGCGTTTCGTTCGCTGGAGAATCTCGGTGTAGGCGTCGCGCGCGGCGCGCTCGATGTCTTCATCGTCGTCGCAGACGAAGGAACCGAACAGCGCATCGCCGCGCCACACCTCGCAGAGCGGCTGCGGTCCGAGCTGCGGCATCGGCAGCGGCGCGATGCCGATCGCCGAAGGGTCGTCAGGAATCGCCGGAAGATAATCGACCGAGAGCGAGGCTGCAGGCGCGCTGATCATCGGATGGCTCATCCGCCGAGCTGCGCGGCCATCGCGATGCGCATCATCCGCCGCGTCTCCGGATCTGCAGTCTCATACGTCCGCTGCAGCATGTCGATCTCACTCGCCTGCTCGCGGCTGATCGTCAGCCCATCTTCCGGCTGCTGCGGAGTTGCGGTGTAGTGCTTCGACCAGCGGCTGTCGCGATAGCGAAGCATGATGTAGGGCATCGTGTCTTCGTCGTCGAGCTGAAGAAAGAGACTTCCGCCGCCGAACACCGGCGACGGCGCCACAGGCTTCGGCGGCGCGGGAGGGGGCGCGGGCATCTCGATCGCTTCCACCGGCTCGGGCTCGGCCGGCTCTGGCTCTACGACAGCGGGCGGCTCAGGCGGCTCGCCGCTGAGAATCATCGCGATCAATCCCGCCGCTTCAGGATCGAGATCGTGAAACTGCAGTCCGCTTTGATAGATCAGCGTCCCGCCCTTGCGGCCGGAGATCTCCGAGCGCGCAACGCGCGCCTTGAACCGCGACCTGAACGCGCCCCATTTGATCTCGAGGTCGGCGTTGCTGTTGACGGTCAGCTTCTCTTCATGCTCGACGCGTGCACCCGCGGTACTGAGGTCCACGACACGTGCGGTCTGAACACCGACCTTGATCTGCAGTAGCTCGCTCAGAGTCGAGCGCGGAGCCTGACGGCGTTCACGATCCATGCGCGAACATTCTAAGGTACTGAGTGCTGAGTACTGAGTGCTGAGTGCCGAGTACCGAGTGACGAGTGATGAGTGACGAGTACCGAGTGCGGAGTGATGAGTGACGAGTGATGAGTGACGAGTGTTGAGTACCGAGCACTGAGTACCGAGCACTAGGTGACGAGTCTGAGCACGGATCGCTCTCGTCACTCAGCACTCGGTACTCAGCACTCATCACTCGTCACTCATCACTCATCACTCATCACTCATCACTCATCACTCGTCACTCACCAGTAATACAATCGCCGCGTTCTGGAGGTCGTGATGAAAACCCTCATTCGCAATGGCCGCATCGTTACTGCAGTCGACGACTATCACGCCGACATCCTCATCGAAGGAGGTCAGATCGCGGCGATCGCGAAGTCGCTCGAGAACGTCGAGGCTGACCGCGTCATCGATGCCCGCGGACGTCTCGTCATTCCCGGAGGCATCGACCCGCACACGCACATGGAGCTGCCGTTCGGCGGCACGTCCGCATCCGACACGTTCGAAACAGGCACGCGTGCCGCGGCCTTCGGCGGCACCACGACGATCATCGACTTCGCCGTGCAGTACAAAGGTCAGTCGCTCGCGCAGGCCGTCGACGCGTGGCATGCCAAGGCGCAGGGCAACACCTCGATCGACTACGGCTTCCACCTCATCTGCACGGACATCCCCGACGAGCGGCTGCCGGAGATGAAGTCGATGATTCGCGAGGGCATCAGCAGCTTCAAGCTGTTCATGGCCTATCCCGGCGTCTTCCTCGTCGATGACGCCACGATCTACAAGGCGATGAAGACCGCCGGTCACAACGGTGGCCTCATCTGCATGCACGCCGAGAACGGCGTCGTCATCGACGCGATCGTCAAGCAGGCGCTCGCCGAAGGGAAGACCGATCCGAAGTACCACGCGCTCACCCGCCCCACGAAGGCTGAGGCCGAAGGAGTACACCGCGCGATCGCGCTGGCGGAGATCGCGGAGACCGCCGTCTACATCGTTCACCTCAGCTGCAGCGACGCGTTAGACGAGGTGACGCGCGCGCGCGACATGGGCACACCGGCCTATGCCGAGACCTGCCCGCAGTACCTCTTCCTCGACTACTCGGTCTACGAGAAGCCGGGCTTCGAAGGGGCGAAGTACGTGATGACGCCGCCCATCCGCGAGCAGTGGAATCAGGAAAAGCTGTGGCGCGGACTGAAGTTCAACGATCTGCAGGTCGTCTCCACCGATCACTGCCCGTTCTGCTTCAAGGAGCAGAAGGAGCTCGGACGCGGCGACTTCTCGAAGATTCCGAACGGCGGCCCCGGCGTCGAGAACCGCATGTCGCTCATCTTCAACGGCGGCGTCGCGCAGGGACGCATCTCACTCAATCGCTTCGTCGAGATCACCTCGACCGCCGCAGCGAAGATCTTCGGCCTCTTCCCCCGCAAGGGAACGATCGCCGTCGGCTCCGATGCCGACATCGTCATCTTCGATCCGAACGAAGAGCTCGAGATCAGCGCAAAGACCCACCACATGAACGTCGACTACTCCTGCTACGAAGGCTGGAAGGTGAAGGGCGCGACGAAGACGGTGCTCTCCCGCGGCGAGCTCGTGATCGAGGAAGGAACGTACGTCGGCAAGCCGGGAATGGGGCAGTTCGTCAAGCGTGGGGAAGCGTTGAGATTCTAGGGCTCTGGGGCTCTGGGGTGCTGGGGTGGTTCGAAACTACGAACACCCAGCGCCCTAGTGCCCCAGTGCCCCAGAGGCCTTGTCACCCACCGCCTGCCGCAGCGCCTCCAGCAACACCGCCGGGCTTCCCTTCGGCACGATCACGGACGTCGCTGCCTTCCAGCGCTCCCGATCGGTGTGCGAGAGATCGGCGGCGGTCATCGCGACGATCGGCAGCTCATGCATGTCGGGATCGCGGCGCAGCGACTCCGCGACCCGGATCCCGTCGATCCGCGGCAGCATGTAGTCGATCAACACGACGTCCGGCGGATCGTTGCGCGCGATCATCACGCCCTCCTCACCCGACTTCGCACACTCCACCTCGTACCCGGCATTCGTCAGCACTTCTTCGAGAATGATCCGGGTGTGGAGATCGTCATCGATGAGCAGGACCCGAATGGGCATCTCGCTCCATCATACGGTAAGCTTCTCCGCCACACATCCACCAGGAGCCAGCTCATGTCCAGAATCGTGAAAGCAGGTCTCATTCAGACCGCACTTGCCTGCGGTACTGACGAAAATCTCGAAACCATCCGCAATGCGCAACTCGAGCGCACTCTCAAGTATCTCGATCAGGCCGGCCAGCAGGGCGTGCAGATGATCTGCATGCAGGAGATCTTCACCGGCCCCTACTTCTGCGCCGAACAGAACACGCGCTGGTACGACTCGGTGGAGAAGATCCCCGACGGTCCGACAACGAAGCTCATGCAGGAGTATGCGAAGAAGTACAGCATGGTCATCATCGTCCCTCTCTATGAAGAGGAGTCGACCGGCGTCTACTACAACACCGCCGCCGTCATCGACGCCGACGGCACCTACCTCGGCAAGTACCGGAAGAACCACATCCCCCACGTCGCTCCCGGCTTCTGGGAGAAGTTCTACTTCCGCCCCGGAAACCTCGGCTATCCGGTCTTCGATACGCGCTACGGAAAAGTCGGCGTCTACATCTGTTACGACCGCCACTTCCCGGAAGGGGCGCGCGAGCTCGGGCTGAATGGCGCGGAGATCGTCTTCAATCCCTCGGCCACGGTCGCCGGCCTCTCCGAGTATCTCTGGAAGCTCGAGCAACCCGCGCATGCGGTTGCCAACGGCTACTTCGTCGGCGCGATCAATCGCGTTGGGTTCGAAGGACCGTGGAACATCGGAGAGTTCTACGGACAGAGCTACTTCGTCGATCCGCGCGGCCAGTTCCTCTCGGTTGCGAAGCGCGATGAAGATGCGCTCGTCGTCGCCGAGCTCGACTTCGACAAGATCCGCGAAGTGCGGAACACCTGGCAGTTCTTCCGGGATCGCAGACCGGATACGTATTCGGGGATCGTGAAACCCTAGTCACGTGGATACGCGGGCTCGCGGGCACGCGGTAAGAGAGCCGCTTGCCACCGCGAGCCCGCGAGCCCGCGGAACCGCGAAACCATGTCCCGAGACCACCTCATACTCCATATCAACGGCCGCGAGCACATCGTCCGCGGCGACGGCATCTACAAGACTCTCTCGAACTATCTCCGTTACGACTTCGGCGCGACAGGCACGAAGATCGTCTGCGAAGAAGGCGACTGCGGCGCCTGCACGGTGCTCATTCGCTATGGCCGGGATGAGGATTTTCTGCCGGTCAACTCCTGCATCCAGTCTCTCTTTCAGCTCGATGGGGCGAGCATCGTCACGGTCGAAGGATTGAAAGAGAACGGCGAGCTGACGCCGGTGCAGGAGTCGATGGTCGCCTGTCATGGCGCGCAATGCGGCTACTGCACGCCGGGCTTCATCATGGCCATGACCGCGATGTTCGAGAAGTGCGATCGTGTGGACGAACGGCAGACGCGCGAAGGTCTCGTCGGCAATCTCTGCCGCTGCACCGGCTACGAGCCGATCATCAAGGCGGCGCTGCAGGTCGACGGCTCGAAGACGCAGAAACTGCGCGACCGTTATCCCGCGCTGCCCGACGCACGCGACGCCGTGCGCATCGGCCGCTTCTATGCGCCGACCACACTCGAGGAAGCGATCGCCTTCAAGCGCGAGCACAACGCGACGATCGTGCGCGGAGGGACGGATGTCGGCGTCTGGATCAACAAGCGCGGATATCAGGCGCCGGCGATGCTGTCGCTCGCGAAGATCGCGGGCCTCGACGAGCTGCGCGAGGACGCCGGGACGATTCTCGCCGGCGCGAATGTGTCGCTCGCGCGTCTCGAGCTGTTCGTGCGCGAGCGCATCCCGGAGCTCTACAAGATTCTCTCGATCTTCGGCTCGCCGCAGATCAAGAACGCGGGCACGCTCGCCGGCAACATCGCCAACGGCTCGCCGATCGGCGACACGCTCCCCTATCTGATGGTCGCCGATGCGCAGCTCGAGCTCAACGGCGGCGCGCGCGTCGTTCCGATCAATTCGTTCTACAAGGGCTACAAGCTGTTCGATCTGGCGCAGGACGAGATCATCACGCGCGTGCGAGTGCCGATCGTGCGCGACACGTTGCGGCTCTACAAGGTGAGCCGCCGCCGCGATCTCGACATCTCCGCATTCACCGCGGCGATCCGCCTCCGCTTCACGGATGCGCACATCGAGCGCGCCTGGGTCGCATACGGCGGCGTCGCGCCGACGGTCATCCGGCTGCCGAAAACCGAAGCGTTCCTCGCCGGGAAAGCCGCATCGGTCGATCTGTTCAGGGATGCCGGTCGCATCGCGAGAGAAGAGGTCCGGCCGATCTCCGACGTGCGCGGATCAGCCGGCTACCGCGCGCAACTCGCCGAGAACATCATGGCGAAATTCGCGCACGAGGCCCTCTGATACGCAGCGGGGTTCACTCCCGGCGGCCATCGGCTATGTTCTTCACGTGATCCAGCTCGACAATCGGACCACAGGCCTCCGCTCACAAGGAAATTGGTTCATGGCCAGACCTCTCGTCATACTTTTGTCGACAATTCTCCTGGCAGGTTGCCGCGCGGAAGACACGTCGGCCGGCCCGGGTCTTTCCGTTGCGGAAGCTACTCGGCTATCACAACGCATGGAGGCTGACGAACAGGCGAGACGCGCTCGGGGGTTGCAACAGCTGAGGGCTTCTTTCAGTAACTCTGAAGAGATCACGGAGTACCGAGTCGTCAGCCCTTTCAATCCAGACTTTTCGCGCCTGAAGAACTCGCCGCGGAAGTACAAAACCTTCCCGGTGATCGCCCGGTACACGCCCTCTAAGACAGAAGCTCAGTCCCTGGCTGAACTGCTTTCCAATCCATCAAGCTATCTAGGTCCGGGAAAGGAGTCGACATGTCTACCCGACCCGGGTTACATCGTGGCGTTTACTTCCAACGGAGCCTCGATCGACGTAGTTGTGTGCTTTGCCTGCGGTGACGTCTGGATCAATGGTGTTCCAGCGTTGGAGCACACAACATTTGCGATTTCACCAGCAGCCAGAAAGGCATTGCTTCCACGGCTTGAAGTCCTGGCACGGGCAAGCGCCGCCTAACTCTCTGCACGCTGCACCATGACCCCGCTGCAGTCTTCTGAGAGCATAATTCTCCCGCCTGAGTCGGAGTAGGCGAGCACCGAACCGTTCGGCGGAACGAGGTCACGACGTGAGCTACAACATCACCGTCAACGGGGCTTTTCGAATCACACCCGCCGCGAACGACCAGCAAAGAGAGATCGTCGAGCAGGCAAACCGCGGCTGGAAGATCTCGCCAAACGGTACCCTGCTCCATCTCCCTGCTGGTGAGGATCATCCAAACCCTTTCCTGGCTATCGAATACTTCGTTACCGAGCTGCTCCCATCGATTGGTCTTCGAGCAGAAGGCGAGGTTAGATGGCACGGCGAAGACGGAGGGCAGGGTGAGATTGGCGTTGCCAACGGCACGGTTGTAATCACCACTCCCGAACCCAAGCGCCTTGATCGTCGAGAAGTTGAGCGGCTTCTTGATCAGCTCACAACGGGGAGCGACGAGGATCGAAAGATGGCGGCTCAAGTGCTACAGGCGTTTAACGAAGACGGCCCCGAAGTCATCGCCGCATTGGCGGTCGCTCTCTCAAGTGCCAGCGTAGAAGTTCGAATCGCAGCGGCGAATCTGCTCGCAGCATTCGGCCCGAAGGCACTGCCCGCATTGTCTGCACTGCGAACCGCACTCCGCGACTCTGAGGCCTGGGTTCAAGCTGCGGCCGCTGAAGCTATCGGTGAAATCGGCCCCGCCGCAGCCATCGCGCTACCTGACCTGGTCGAGCTTCGCAAGCATCCATCGTACGGCCCGTCAGGTCGGGCATTAGAAGCCATCAGGAAACTAGGCCTGCTACCGGTCTAACTCTACGGTGCACCGCCGCGGTTTCTTTCACTCCGATCCTTTCTCTAATAATGCGATGCGCGTGATCTGCCTCGTTGTGCTGTCCCTTCTTGCCACTTCAGCGCTGGCGGAAGAATCCGTCGTCTATGTCTGCAAAGGACTTGAGGCATTTCGAATGGAAGGTACTCACGCTACCGATTGGACCTGGGGAAACATCCGAGCTCAACAAGGTTCGACAGCGATAGGTTTCTCCCTTGGCCCATCGGCTCCGGAGATCGTGCCGTCCAAACGACCACCAGGGTTTCGGTCGTACACCATTCAACATCTCGGCTCCGTCGATCTTCGCTATGGATTCAATGTCCGGAGGAATCAGTTCGAAGCGACGCTGATCGGCGCCCCGATTTACCGGAAACTGAATCTGGTTTCTCGCCCGGCAGATCGGGAAATCCTCTTACAAGTAGCGCGGATTCTGTCGTCAGCTACATGCCACGCCACGGGGCGTAGCAAGTAAGCCACGTGCCCAGCTCAGCCCGGCGGTGTGAAGCACGGCGCAAGGTGACTTTGACACACGCAACGGATCTCTGGGATTCATTGGTTTGAGGCACACGGAATCGGCGAAGGCTACCGAGCTCGGGTCGGTGCGAGTGGTCGACGAGGAGGGTGAAGACTCCCTCTACGCGAAAGAATGGTTTCTCCCATCGAGTTACCCGAGCTCATCGAACAAGCCGTGGTTGGACTAGCGAATCGCTCGGCGGTCTAACTCTTCGGTGCAGCTGCACGTTGCCGCATGCCGATCAGATTCCAACGAATGGGTGGCACTCCTGAACAGCCGTTCTGTACCGAGCTGACGCGCCGGCCCGGCACGCCCTCATCCCCTGTACACCGTTCCTTCCTCCACGAAGCAAAGTGGATTTCCCCAGGGGTCATTCGCGTAGAACGAGCGCTCGCGCCAGGGACGGACCGCGATCTCGCCGCCCGGCGCATCGTGTACCGCTTCCGACGAAAGACAGCCCAGCGATTTCGCGCGCGCGAACACCGCTTCGAGATCCTTCACCGTGAAATAGAGCGCCTTCGCCGCGACATGCGGCGCGGCGGTCTCAACCACCTGCAGCATCACAGGACCGCAGTCGTAATAGGCTCGCGCGCCGCGATCGCGCCGCCCGGCGATCCCCAACAGGCTGTCGTAAAACGAAATCGCCGCTTCGAGGTCACCGGCTTCGACGTTCAGGCGGAAGAACTGCGGGATGTCGCTCATGGAGAAATCGTACAACCCATCCGGCCGCCCGGCTGCCGGTTTAAACTACACCGATGTCCAGCGTCGGAAAGAACATCCCCCATGATTCTGCGCGCGGCCATGTCTCCGGTGAGTCGATCTACATCGATGACATCCCTCCCGCGCGCAACGAGCTGATCGTCGACTTCTTCTTCTCGCCCGTCGCGCACGGCCGCATCCGCTCGCTCGATCTCGAAGCGGCGCGCCGCGTGCCCGGCGTTGCCGCCCTCTTCACGCACAAGGACCTGCACCACAACCGCTTCGGCGCGATCATCCAGGACGAGTTGCTGCTCGCCGAGGACGAGGTCACGTTCATCGGACACCCGATCGTGGTCATCGCCGCGGAACACCGCGACGCGATCGCCGCGGCGAAGAAAGCGATCGTCATCGACATCGAGCCACTCGAGCCGGTCTTCACGATCGACGAAGCGAAGAAGCGGCGGGATTTCATCGGGCCTGTGCGCCACATCCGGCGCGGCGATGTCGATGCCGCCTTCGCCAGCGCGGAGAACATCCTCGAAGGCCGGTGGATCAACGGCGGCCAGGACCACTTCTATCTCGAGTCGCAGGCCGCGATCGCCCATCCCGGTGAATACGATCAGCTCACCGTCCACTCCTCGACCCAGAATCCTTCCGAGGTTCAGGAGGTGATCGCGCACCTTCTCGGGCTGCCGATCAACAAAGTCGTCGTGCAGACCAAGCGCATGGGCGGCGGCTTCGGCGGCAAGGAGTGTCAGGCGACGCATCCCGCCGCGATGGCCGCGCTCGTCGCGCACGTGACGAAGCGCCCCGCGCGCATCGTCTACAACAAGGACGACGACATGCGCGTGACCGGCGGCCGCCATCCATTTCAGAACGACTACAAGGTCGCGTTCCGAAACGACGGCACGATCACCGCGCTGCGCGCCGAGCTCTTCTCCGACGGCGGCGCGTATGCCGATCTCTCGACCGCCGTCATGGCGCGCGCGATGACGCACATCGACAACGCCTACTACATCGCCAACGCCGACATCACCGGCACCGTCTGCCGCACCAACTATCCTCCGAACACTGCCTTTCGCGGCTTCGGCGGACCGCAGGGCGCCATCACCATCGAGAACATCCTCGAAGAGATCGCCGTCCACCTCGGCCTCGATCCCTTCGATGTCCGCAAGCGCAATCTGTACGGATTCGAGGATCGCAATACGACACCGTACCGGCAGGTCGTCCGGAACAACATGCTGCCCAGGATCTTCGATCAACTGGAGAAGACCTCTGACTATCGCGCGCGCGTGGCGGATGTCGCGGCCTTCAACCGGAAGTCGGAAACGCATCTGCGCGGCATCGCCTGCACCGCCGTGAAGTTCGGCATCTCGTTCAACACGAAGTTCCTCAATCAGGCCAACGCGCTCGTCAACGTCTACCTCGACGGCTCCGTGCAGGTCTCGACCGGCGCCACGGAGATGGGCCAGGGCGTCAACACGAAGATCAAACAGCTCGTCGCCGAGGAGCTCGGGATCGATCCGGAGATGGTGATCCTGATGATCACGTCGACGGAGAAGAACAACAACACGTCGGCCACTGCGGCTTCGAGTGCGGCGGACATGAACGGCGGCGCGGCCATCGACGCCTGCGTGCGCATTCGCGAACGGATGGAGAACGTCGCCCGCGAACACTTCCGCTGCTCCTTCCATGAAGTGCCATGGACGAAGCTCGTGAAGAAGTGCTATCTCGAGCGCGTCTCACTCGGCGAGCGCGGCTTCTATTCGACGAAGGGCATCGACTGGGATGCCGACAGCGGCGTCGGCTCGCCGTTCCTCTATTTCACGCAGGGGGCAGCCGTCTCGGAAGTGGAGATCGATCGCTTCACGGGACACATGACGATCCTGCGAAGCGATCTGCTGATGGATATCGGCAAGTCGATCAACCCGGGCATCGATCGGGGCCAGATCACCGGCGCCTTCGTGCAGGGGACGGGATGGCTGACGAACGAGGAGCTGCGCTACGCGCCGGGCGGCGAGCTGCTGTCGCATTCGCCGACGACGTACAAGATCCCGAACATCGGCGATCTCCCCGCGATCTTCCATGTGGACACGATCGTCAATGAGGAGAACACGGTGAACATCCGCGGCAGCAAGGCCGTCGGCGAGCCTCCCCTCCTCCTCGGCATCTCCGTCTTCATGGCGATCAAGAACGCGCTGAGCTACGTGAGCGGAGGCCGGATCCCGAAAATCAACGCGCCGGCCACAGGAGAAGAGATCCTGATGCGCCTCACCGCCGCACAGGTTCCCGGAGGCCGAACCGCCGGCGCGCCGGCGGTTCTTGGTGCAGCGGCTGGTTAGCTCAGCCGGCGGGCGGGATGACAGGCGGCACGATTGATGATAGAAGACAATCGCTTGAATACCCCGATTGTCTCCAGTCTCGGCCCCGAACCATGGAATGCACCCTGGTGGAAGTCTGCCAGGGGCGATCGCGCGACGTTTTTCTACATCGTCGCCATTCATCTGCTCGCCATCATCGGCCTGTTCGCATTCCCGCGGCCCGGCTGGCGCGTCGCCGCCATCACGGTCGGCCTCGCCTGGCTTGGCGGACTCGGCGTGACGGTGTGCTATCACCGCAGCCTCGCGCATGCATCCGTCAAGCTGCACCCGATCGTCCGGCATGCGCTGATCTTCTTCGCGATGTTCAACGGCTCCGGCGCGCCGGACAGTTGGACGGCGAATCACCGGCAACATCATGCGAAGGTCGAGACACCGGAAGACATCTCCAGTCCATGGATCGGCGGATTCTGGTGGGCACATCTGCGCTGGCTCTGGCAGGCGGGCAACGTCCCGCTTCCGCGCTGGTGTCCCGATCTCGATAAGCCGCAGTACCGCTTCTGGAATCGTGCACAGATTCCTCTGCTGGCTCTGTCACTGTTCTGCGGTCTGCCGTTCGGATGGGCGGCCTTCTTCTGGCTCGGCCCCATGCGCCTCGTGACGTCGCTGCACGCGCAGTGCTTCGTCAACAGCATCGCGCACATGCGCGCGGGCCGGCAGCCCGGCGAAGACTCGTCGCAGAACATCGTCTGGCTCGCCCCTCTCCATTTTTTTCAGGGCGAGAACTGGCACGGCAATCACCACGCGAAGCCCTGGGCCGCACGCCTCGGCTGGACCGCGTGGCAGATCGACTTCGGCTGGTACGCGATCGTGCTGCTGGAGCGTGCCCGCCTGGCAACCAACATCCGCCGCCCCAGCTAAGTGGAGTGCGGACGCCTCGTCCGCACATCCATCAGTGAAACGTCTCTGCGGCCGTCGCATGCTCGCCGCACGCATCGGGATCGCCGCCGTTGCACGCCTTCGTCAGCAATGCGCGAATCTGCTCCGGCTTGTACGCGCCGAGCTTGCCCGTTTCGAGATGCCGTGCGAGCACGCGACACGGAAATCCGCCCACGCGATCACAAGCGGACTCGAGATACTTGCGCGCGCCGGCGCGCGATGCCGGATTCTCCGACTCCAGCATCAAGCGTCCCACCATGCCGCAGGCAAACGGCTCCTTCGCCGCGCAGGACTTCTCGAAGATCCGCCGCGCGCACACGAGCTCCGCGGCGGTATGCGTTCCCGCCCAGATGCTCGCCGCGTAGTTCGTACATCCGTTCGCCGCGCCGAGACTGCAGGCTCGCCGATAGTAGCGAATCGCCTCCGCGCGCCGCTTCGCATCTGTCTCCGCATCGTAGGCAAGGCCAAGACACGACGCCGCATTTCCTGCCAGACAGTTGAGCCGGCATTCGAGATACGCGTTCCCGGCACAATGGGGAACCGACTCCAGCACGCGCAGCGTACCGGCGGAGTCCGCGAGGCAGGAGCCCTCTTTCTCCCGGCTCGGGCTGCATCCGCCAATCAACAGCGACGCGAGCACCATCCATGCGACGATGAAGCGCGCTCCGTTAAGTTGATTTTCCAGGTGTGACCCCCGAAAACCAACTTAACATGATCGGCCGTTGGATCATGATCATCCGATCGAAGAGTGTTCTTGGATTTGGGGCGGCGGCGATTCATATTCGGGATGGCCGCATTGAGCGACTTTCTCATTTCGACGACGTCGATGGCGAGGTCACGGACTATGGCGATCTCACCATCATGCCGGGCATCGTCGACTCGCACGTCCATGTGAACGAGCCGGGGCGCACCGAGTGGGAAGGCTTCGAGACCGCGACGCGCGCCGCGGCTGCCGGCGGCGTGACGACCATCGTCGACATGCCGCTCAACTCCATTCCCCCAACCACCTCCGTCTCCGCGCTGATGCAGAAAGCGGAAGCGATGGAAGGGAAGCTGCGCGTCGACGTCGCGCTGTGGGGAGGCGCTGTTCCCGGCAATGCTTCCGAGCTCCGCGACATGCTCGCGCACGGCGCCGCCGGCTTCAAATGCTTCCTCACCGACAGCGGCGTCGCCGAGTTCGGCCACCTCGATTCCGACGGACTGCGGCTCGCACTCGATGCGCTGCGCGACACCGACGCTCCGCTGCTCGTCCATGCGGAACTGCCGGAGCACATTCACGATGTCGCCGGCGATCCCTCCGCCTACTCGAGCTATCTCGCATCCCGGCCGGGTGTCGCGGAGAACACGGCGATCGAGCTCGTGTCGCACACGGCGGCGCGCAGCGGCGCGCGCGCCCACATCGTGCATCTCTCCTCATCCGGCGGACTGGAGACGATCGCGCGCGCCCGCGACAAGCGCATCGCGCTCACCGCCGAGACGACGCCGCACTATCTCTACTTCGACGCGGAGTCGATTCCCGACGGCGCGCCGCAGTACAAGTGCGCGCCGCCGATCCGCGAGCATCGCAATCGCGAGGAGCTCTGGCGCGGCATCGCCGACGAGCTGATCACCGCGATCGTCAGCGATCATTCGCCCTGCACTCCCGAATTGAAGAAGCTGAGCGAAGGAAACTTCGCACAGGCGTGGGGCGGCATCTCCTCGCTGCAGTTCGGCCTGCCGATCGTCTGGACCGAAGCGCGCAAGCGCGGCATCTCACTGGAGCGGATCTCGCGCCTCATGAGCGAAGGTCCCGCGCGCCTCGCCGGCCTCGGCCACCGCAAGGGGAAGCTTGCTCCCGGTTATGATGCCGACCTCACGGTCTTCGATCCGCATGCGTGCTTTCGCGTCGAGCCATCGATGATCGAGCATCGTCACAAGGTGACGCCGTACGCCGGCTGCGAGCTGTATGGCGTCGTGAACGCGACGTACGTAAGAGGGCAAAGGGCCGGCGACATCGTCATCGGCCAGTGGATTCGCACATGACAGACTTCCGCGATCTCGCCGATCTCGCCTCCGAACGCCTCGGCGGTTCCGTGCTCTACGCGACGGACGACTACTTCGCTGAAAAGGAAAATCTCCTCAAGCAGGCGCCTGCCGTCTGGAAGGAACATGAGTACACCGACCGCGGCAAATGGATGGACGGCTGGGAGTCGCGCCGCAAGCGCGTCGAAGGCCACGACTACGCGATCATCCGCCTCGGTGCGCCGGGCGTGATTCGCGGCGTCGTCATCGACACCGCCTTCTTCCGCGGCAACTTCCCTTCTCACGCCTCGCTCGAAGGTTGCGTCGCGCCGGTCGAGACGCCGCACGACGCGCTGACGAACTGGCTCGAGATCCTTCCAAAGTCCGAGCTGCAGGGGAATATGGAGAACGCGTTCGCGATCGACTCGCCGCTCGCGTTCACACATCTTCGATTCCACATCTATCCCGACGGCGGCGTCGCCCGCCTGCGCGTGCACGGCGAGGTCGTGCCGGACTGGCACCGCGAGGGCGGACTCGATCACGAGCTCGATCTCGCCGCGATCGAACATGGCGGACAGGTCCTCACCTGCAGCGACATGTTCTTCGGTCCGAAGCACAACCTGATCATGCCGGGGCGCGCCATCAACATGAGCGACGGCTGGGAGACACGCCGCAGCCGTGGCGCAGGCCACACCGACTGGGTGATCGTGAAGCTCGCGTGCGAGGCACACGTTCGCCGCGTCGAGCTCGACACGAGCTGGTTCAAAGGCAACTTCCCCGACACCGCATCGCTCGATGCCTCCCGCGATGGCGAGACGTGGCAGGAGATCCTGCCGCGCACGAAGATGCTCGCGGACACGCGGCATGTGTACGACGTCGATGCAGTCGCGACGCACATCCGGTTGACGGTCTATCCCGACGGCGGCGTGGCGCGGATGCGCGTCTGGGGACGCGCGACCGATGCCGGGCGCAAAGCGATGATCGCGCAGATGATCAACACGCTCGCCGGCGATGCTCCGCTTCGCCGCGTCTGCGGGTCGGCGGAATGGGTGCGCCGCATGCTCGCCGCGCGGCCGATGACGGACCCCTTCGCCACGTCCGACGAGATCTGGGCGTCGCTCTCCGAGAAGGACTGGCAGGAAGCATTCGCCGCCCATCCGCGCATCGGCGAGCGAAAGGGGGGCGCCTGGTCAGCGCAGGAACAGAGCGGCACGCGCACCGCGGCCGCCGAAACGATGCTCGCTCTCGCCGATGCGAACCGCCGTTATGAAGAGAAGTTCGGCCACATCTACATCGTCTGCGCAACCGGCAGGAGCGCGGACGACATGCTGCGACTGTGCAACGAACGGTTAGACAACGACCCCGCCACCGAACTGCGCGTCGCCGCGGAAGAGCAGCGCAAGATCATGCACCTCAGACTGGAAAAACTGGTGACCTAGCATGGGGATCTCCACACACGTCCTCGACACATCCAAAGGCCGCCCGGCGGCAGGCGTGAAAATCACGCTCGAATTCGATCAGGGAGGCTTCGACGTCGTCTGCCTCGGCCAAACCGACAGCGACGGCCGCCTGCGCCTCGCCGAGCAACCGCAAGCGGGCGTCTATCGCATCACGTTCGACACGGGCGACTACTTCAAGGGCGAGACGTTTTTCCCGGAGACGGCGATCACGTTCGAGATCAAAGATCCGTCGCAGCACTACCACGTGCCGTTGCTCGTCTCGCCATTCGGCTATTCGACGTATCGCGGTAGCTGAGCAGATAGGGCCGGATGAGATCAGGCCGCAGATACCAGAGCGCGGCGATGGCCATCGCGATCAGCAACAGCAGCAGGAGCACGATCGCCGGTCCGCTCCGCTTTTTCTTCGCACTGTCCGCGGCCGCCGTCTCCGGCTTTTCGCTTCCGCTGCCGCGCATCGCATCCATCTCCCGGATCCACGCCTCGGCTGCCTGAACGGAGCCATGCTTGCGGCGCTCCTGTCCGAACTTCGCGTCGTACATCGCGAGCAGCCGCCGGGTCTTCGCGATGTTCCCCGCCGCGTGCGCGGCGACGATCTCCTGCCGCACCTTCTCGCTCGAGTCGACGAGCGCCTGCTGGAAGTAGGCGGACACGGCGAGGTACTCCTCATCGGTGGCGGCGCCCTGTTCGAGATGTTCCGCCAGTTCGTCCAGAGTCCGCCCCGCGCTGGTGAAAGACTCGCCGGCGATCCAGGTACGGACCTTCGCCAGCAGTTCCTCGCGGCGGCGCAGCCACACCTCGGTCTCGAACTTCAGGGCCGCCGGCGCAAGGCGCCGACCGAGGCGCTCGTCGCGTTCCCCAACCAGCCGTTGCATCTCCTTCGGTTTTCCCTGCTGCTTCGCACTCTCGATCGCCGCGGCAAACCACGATTCCTTCTCCGCCGCTCCCGCGTCGAGCTCCTTCCGCAGGCGCCGGTACTGCCCGTCGGTCTCCGCCTTCACGCCGAGGTGCATCTTTAGTGTCTGCAGTGCAGCATCGGCCTTCGCGTACTGCTCGTTGCCGAGTGCGAGCGCGACCTCGTCATAGAGATCGCGCTTGCGGCCCGGCGTCGAGTCCGCCGATGCCGTGCGCACGGTCGCCGCCATCGGGGCCTGCACCTTCGGCGGAGGAATCGCGACAGGGACATCGGCGATCGACTGTGCGACAGGCAGCGCGGAAACGAGCGTCGATGGCAGCTCGACGGTCTGCGGCAGCGCCGGCAGCGCGGCCTCGAGCGCGCGCGCGAATTCGTACGCAGACGAGAACCGCCGGTCGCGATTCTTGGCGAGCGCGCGGAAGATGAGCGCCTCCAGTTGCGGCGGGACGACGGCCGTCGGATTCGCCTGCCGCAGCGGCGGCGGCATCTGCTGCGTCTGCATCAATAGATACTGATGCGGCGTCTCCGCCTGGAAGGGCGCGACGCCGGTGAGCATCTCGTACAGCACGAGGCCGAACGAGTAGATGTCGGAGCGGCCGTCGATCCGCTCTCCTGCGTCGAGCATCCCCAACTGCTCCGGCGAGCAGTACTTGAACTTGCCGACGAAGATGCCTGTCTTCGTCTGATCCTCGCTCGCGTCGTTCCACTGCTTGGCGACGCCGAGGTCGATGATCTTCACCCGCTCGAGTCCATGCTCGTCGCGCGCGACCATCAGGTTCTCCGGGCTGACATCGCGATGCACGATGCCGGCGCGGTGAATCGCGTCGAGCCCCATCAGCGCCTGCGACGCGAGCCGGATCGCCAGCTCAGGGCGGAGAAACTGCCGCTGGAGAACGAAGTTGCGAAGGTTCTCACCATCGACGTACTCCCACACCATGTAGAACGATCCATCCGGCAGTGCGGAGAAATCGAAGAGTGCGGTGACGTTCTGATGCTGGATGCGCGTGGCCATGCGCGCCTCGCGCAGAAAGCGGTCATGCGCCGCCTGATCACCGGCGATGTTCGGCCGCATCAGCTTGATCACGCGCGGCGCGTGGAGATGAACATGCTCCGCCTTGTAGACCTCACCCATGCCGCCGATGCCGAGCACCGAGAGCACGCGATATTTCCCATCGAGCGGCTCGCGCGAGTGAAGGCGCAGGAAGTCGGTGATCACCTCGCCGCATGCAGGGCATGCGTTCAGTCGCGGCGCAACCTCGGCATGGCAGCGAGGACAGGGAAACACGATGAGATGACTATACGCGTCACCTCATGATCAGCGCGAGACCGGCAAGACAGAGCAGGAGTCCGGCGAGATTCGAGAACGACAGGTGCTCGCGATACAGCAGCACGCCGAGAGGCAGCATCACCAGCGCGACCGCCACGTTGGAGGTCACCGCTCCGAGGCTGATGTTCAGCCCCGCGCGATAGGCGAGCAGAAATCCAAGCTCGACGCCGACGATGGCGATGCCGGTCGCCACCGCCGCCCAGTTGAGTGACTTGAGCGAGGCCTCCTTCGGAACACCTCCGGCGAGCAGAACGACGAGCGTGACCGCGAGCGCCACGAGATAGGTCACGACGAGCGAAAACATCGGATCCGCATTGCGCGGCACCGATTTCTGCGCGAGGTGATAGACGACGTTGGAGACGATCGTCAGCCCGAGAGGAAGGAGGAAGAGTCGCATCGAAAGACGATACCAAAGCCAGCGGTGCGAAGCCGGGAATGACGGACCTCTCCCCTCCGCTCGCGGATGTCACGCGCGACGTTCGCGACCTGCTGGTGAGAAAACTCGACGACCACGATCTCCTCATCGATCTCGAGAAGCGCGTCCAGGTGCTCGAAGCGCGTCACGACTGAAGGTTTGCGCCGCGCGGCCGCGCGTGTCTAACCGTTCGTGATGATGAACCATCGACGAGCGATCCCGCCCCTCCTCCTTTTGACTCTGCTGACGATTTCCTGCAAAAAGAGCGTGGCGGATGAGAGTGCCGCCACTCCTTCGCGTGCCACGGCAACCGACGTAGTCCGCACGAGCGAATCAGCGCTCGCCCCTCGCATGATCATTCGCAACGCGGCGCTTTCGCTCGTCGTTCGCGATGCGGGTGAGGCGATCGCAAACGCGGTTCGTGTCGTCGAGGCGAGCCGCGGGTATGTCGCGGAGACGAAGCAATGGAAGGAATCGAACCAGACGCGCGCTTCAGCCGTGCTGCGCGTTCCTTCGAGTGCACTGAGTCCGGTCCTCGAACAACTGCGCCATGTCGCGATCCGCGTGCAGAGCGAGGCGGTCACCTCGCAGGATGTCTCGCAGGAGCACGTCGATCTCGCAGCGCAGCTCCGCAATCTGCAGGCGACCGAGGTCGAGCTTCGCGGGCTGCTCACCACCGTTCGGCAGAGAACGCAGAAAGCGGCGGACGTACTCGAGGTCTATGCGGAACTGACGAAAGTGCGAAGCGAGATCGAAAAGACGCAGGGACGGCTCGAGTACCTCTCGCAGATGACGGCCTACTCCACGATCACGCTCGACGTGATTCCCGATGCGCTGGCCGCACCGCTCGTCGAGCCCGGCTGGCAGCCTCTCGCGACCGTGCGCTCGGCGACTCGCTCGATGCTCGGGTCGCTCGAGGTCCTGACCGATGCCGGCATCTGGCTCGTCATCTATGTGCTGCCGATCGCTCTGCTGTTCGCCGGCGCCCTGCTGATGCTGCGATCCGCGTGGCGGGTGGTGTCCGGACGAGGCGTCCGCACTCCTGTCAGATGACTCCGCGCGACCGCAGTTCTTCGACCTCGGCCGATTCGTATCCGAGTGCGCCCAGCACGTGGGACGTGTGTTCCGACAAACGCGGCGGCGGCGTTTCCAGCGCGCCGGGCGTCTTCGAGAATTTCGCCGTGAGCGTGAACAGCTTCAGCGGTCCCAGCTCAGGATCCTCGATCGTCTGGATGGACTGGCGGTGCGCGACCTGCGGCGCGTTCAATGCCTCTTCGAGTCCGGCGATCGCGCCCGACGGAATGCCTTTCGCGTTCAGAATCTCCACCCAGTGCCCGGTCGACCCGGACATGAGTGGCGCTTCGAGCAGCGGCGTGAGGAGCGCGCGATTCTTCTTCCGCGTATCGCGCTCCTCGAAGCGCGGATCGCGTTTCAGTTCCGGCACGCCGAGCGCGTCGGCCAGGTCCTCCCACTGCTGCTGCTGGTTAGCCGCGATGTTGATATAGCCGTCCGCCGTGCGGAACGTCCCCGACGGCGCCGCGGTGAAGTTGTCGTTGCCCATCAGTTGCGGCTGCTGGCCGCCGATGAGCAGATTGGCGGCGACCCAGCCCATCATCGGCATGATGGAGTCGAGCAGCGCGACGTCGATGAGCTGGCCTTCTCCCGTCCGCTCGCGATGGAACAGCGCGGCCATGATGGCAAACGCCGCATTCAATCCGCCGACGGTGTCTCCCACCGGAAACCCGCAGCGCAGCGGATTGAGGCGCTCGTCGCCGTTGATCGCCATCACTCCGCTGAGGCCCTGAATGATCTGATCGTAGGCCGGCTTGTGCGCATCGGGCCCGCTCTGTCCGAAGCCGGAGATCGCGCAGTAGACGAGGCGCGGATTGCGCGCCGCCAGCACGTCGTAGCCGAGGCCGAGACGGTCCATGACGCCGGGACGAAAATTCTCGACGAGCACGTCGGTGCCGTCGATGAGCTCGAGGAAGATCGTCTTCGCCTCGTCGAACTTGAGGTTGAGCGTGATCGACTTCTTGTTCGCGTTCTGCGCGAGAAAGCTCGTTCCCATCAACTGCTGATTGAGCTTCGTGACGCAGCCGAGCTTGCGCGCCAGATCGCCGCCCGATGGATTCTCGATCTTGATCACCTCCGCGCCGCACAGCGCGAGGAGCTCGGTCGCGAACGGCCCCGCGAGCACGTTCGTCATGTCGAGAACACGAATGCCTTCGAGAATCGATTTCATACCGCCACGCAATCCAGCATGTTTCTGATCGACGATGCCGCTTCGATGAGTGGCTCCAGCACGATGTCGCCGCGCAGCCCCATCATCTGCATCATCCGCACGAGCTCCTCCGTGTTCGTGTTGCCGCTCTGCACTCGCGCCGCGGGACAACCGCCGAGTCCTCCCACCGCCGCCTCGAACGACTGCACCCCGGCGCGGAATGCCGCGTAGCAATTCGCCAGCGCCAGGCCGTACGTGTCGTGAAAGTGACAGGCCAGAACTGCATCCGGAACGAGGGCGCGGATGGCTCCGTAGAGATCTTCGACCTGCTGCGGATGCGCGAGGCCCGCCGTATCCGCGAGGCTCATCGCCGTCAGCCCCGCATCGGCGTAGCGCTTGATGATGTCGAGCACGCGGCTCGCCGGCACCACGCCTTCGAATCCGCAGCCGAACGCCGACTGCACGGAGACCTGGACACTCGCTCCCGCCGCGACTGCACGCTTCCCCATCCCCACGATGCGCGCCACCGACTCCTCGGTTCCCGCTCCGGTGTTCTTGAGGCTGTGCGTCTCACTGGCCGACGCGCCCATGCAGAAGTGCTCCACTCCGCACGCAAAGCCGCGCTCGAGTCCTTTCTCGTTCAGCACGAGCGCGGTGAGGATCGTCTGCGCCGGCTTGTGCCTGTTGAAGTGCGCGAACAGGCGATCCGTATCCGCCATCTGCGGCATGCGCTGCGGATTGACGAACGAGCCGAGCTGTATCGCATCGACTCGCGACGCGAGCAGCGTCTCGATCCACGCGATCTTCAGCTCCGTCGGCACGATCGCCGCCTCGATCTGCAGCCCGTCGCGCGGGCCGACCTCGTGAATCGCGACCCGGGGCGCGCTCACACCATGACCCCCACGCGCGCGGCGATCGCCTCCGCCATCTCCAGCGTCGTGTGCGATCCGCCCATGTCGTAGGTGCGCACGATCCCTTCCTCGATGACTGCGGCCACGGCGTCCTCGACGCGCTCGGCCTTCTCCGCTTCGCCGAGCCACTCGAGCATCATCTTCGCGGCGAGGATCGTCGCGATCGGATTCACCTTGTACTGCCCCGCGTATTTCGGAGCGGAGCCATGCGTCGGCTCGAACACGGCGAGCTTGTCGCCGATGTTGCCCGAGGCACCGAAGCCGAGACCGCCGACCATCTGCGCGCAGAGATCGGAGATGATGTCGCCGTAGAGATTCGGCGCCACGATCACGTCGTAGTTGAACGGATTCTTCAGCAGCCACATCGTCATCGCGTCGATGTTCGCGTCGTCCATCTGAATCGCGGGATAGTCGCGCGCCACTTCCTTCGCGATCTCCAGGAAGAGACCGTCCGTGGCACGAACGACATTCGCCTTGTGGACGACCGTCACTTTGCGGCGGCCCTGCTTCTTCGCGAACTCGAACGCGGCGCGGATGATCCGCTCCGATCCATGCCGCGTGTTGATCTTGCAGGAAATCGCATACGCATCCGGCGGCAGGTTCGCGAATGCCGCGAATGGCTTCGACAACGTGCGCAGCGTGCCGGCCAGCGTCTCCGGCACCGGCGAGAACTCCACGCCCGCATACAAGTCCTCGGTGTTCTCGCGGAAGATCACGAGATCGATGCCGCTCTTGTAGTTCAGCGGATTGCCGCGATACGCGCGGCATGGCCGCAGCGACGTGTAGAGGTCGAAGAGCTGGCGCATGCGCACAATCGGCGAGCGGTACACGAGGCCCGTTCCGCGCAACGCGGGCGACAGCTCCTTCTCCGCCTCCTTCACCGGCTTCGACGTGATCGCGCCGAACAGCGCGGCGTCGACGTTCCGCAGCAGGTCGATCGTCCGCTGCGGAAACGCATCGCCTTCTTCACACCAGAAGTCCCAGCCGATGTCGCCATGGATGTACTCGGCCTCGAACCCGGCCGCATCGAGAACGATGCGCGCAGCCTCGAGAACTTCTTTACCAACACCATCACCGGGAAGCCACGCAATCTTCTTCACTGTCATCTCCTCACCAAACGCTTACGGTGTCGGGCCGCCCATCAGTCCCATCGGTCCCATCGGTCCCATCAGTCCCATCAATCGTTGTTTCGTGTAGGCGATCAACCCGCCGGCATCGATGATGGCCTGCCTCGATCGCGGCAGCGGAACGGTCGGGAACGAGTTGCCGCTGGTGCGATTGACCACACGGTCCTCGAAGATCTCGAGCTCGTCGCCGGCCTCGCCGTCGATCTCGGGACAGACGATCGTGCGCAGACCGAGGTTGATCGCGTTCTGCAGAAAGATGCGTGCGAAGCCGCGGGCGATGATCACCAGATCATGGCCTTTCAGCGTCGACGCTGCCTGTTCGCGCGATGAGCCGCAGCCGAAATTCTTTCCGGCGACGATCGCGCTTCCGCGCGGGATCTCGCCGGTCACCAGCGCCTTGTTCAGCGCGGCGAGATCGGCGAATGCGTACTGCGGCGTTTCCGACGGAAGCACCGTCGCCATGTAGCGGCCCGGATAAATGACATCCGTCGAGATGTCGTCAGCAAGCTTCCAGACAAGCCTGGTTGTCGTGCGAGGGGAACTCGAAGTGCTCATCGTTCTTCACTCCTTGCGGCGGGCGCGAGATGCGGCCGGTCAGCGCGCTTGCCGCGGCGACCGCGGGCGAGCAGAGGTAGACCTTCGCCTTCGGATTTCCCATGCGCCCGAGGAAATTGCGATTGGTGGTGGAGAGGGCGACTTCGCCGTCGCCGAGCGCGCCCTGATGCACGCCGAGACAGCAGCCGCATCCGGGATTCATGACGACGGCGCCGGCGCCGATGAGATCGGCGATCACGCCGCGCTTGAGCGCTTCGTCGTAGATGCGCCACGAGGCGGGAAAGACGAGCATCCGCACGCCGCGCGCGATTTTCCGTCCCGACAGAATCGACGCCGCGACGGCGAGATCGTCGGCGCGACCGTTCGTGCACGAGCCGATCACGATCTGATCGATCGCCGTTCCTTCGATTTCGCTCAGCGGCTTCACATTGTCGACCGTGTGCGGGCAGGCGATCTGATAGGTGAGCTGCGAGCAGTCGATCTCGATCGTCTGGCTGTAGACGGCGTCGGCGTCGGGACGGACGAGCGTGATCGTGCCGCGCACGTGCGCGACATCGTGCAGATAGCGCAGCGTCTCCGCGTCGGGAGGCACGATGCCCGCGGTGGCTCCCGCTTCGACGGCCATGTTGCAGAGCACGAGGCGCCCCGACGTCGTCATGTTGCGAATGGCCTCGCCGTGGAACTCGAGCACTTTGTAGTTCGCACCTTCGGCAGTGAGGCGTCCGATCGTGTGCAGGATCAGATCCTTCGCCGAGACGAGCTCGGGAAGCGTGCCGTTCACGATCACCTTGATCGTCTCGGGGACCTCGATGTTCAGCGCGATGCCGAGCGCCCAGACGCTGGCCATCTCCGTCGCGCCGATGCCGAACGCAAACGCGCCGAGGGCGCCGTGCGTCGTCGTGTGGCTGTCGGTTCCAACGACGACCGCGCCGGGCAGCACGTAGCCGCTCTCGGGAAGGATCTGATGGCAGATGCCGCCCTGATCGGCGCGGATGTCATGAAACTTCCCGATGCCCTGCGCGGCGACGAAGTCGCGGATCTTCTTCTGATTGGTCGCGGTCTTCGCACTTTCGGCGGGAACGCGATGATCGAAGATGATGGCGATCTTCGCCGGATCCCAGACGCGGGCTTCGCGCCCGGTGCCCTCATAGATCTCGAGAAACTGATTGATGACCAGCGCCGCGTTCTCGTGCGACATGGCCAGATCGACGCGTGGCTCGACGACATCGCCGGCAGTGACTGAAGCGCGGCCCGATGCCCGAGCAAGGATCTTCTCCGCGATTGTCATTCCCATGGAGCGCCTCCTCGATGAAGCGGATCGTAAGGAGGGAGCGACCTTCTGTCGCGCGAGTTGATCACCGAGGGTGGTGAGCGTTGCTACAGGAAGGGAGTGCGTTATGCAGAGTTGCCTGGCAGGTGGGCACGCGGTAGCGCGGGCGCGCACTTGGTCACGCGGTCGCGCGGGCGCGCGGGCACGCGGTATGGGGACACCGCACCTTCAAGACAGATCAGCGTCGCCCGTGCGGCACTAACTCGTGCCTCAGCGGAGCACCGCGAGCCCGCGCGCCCGCGAACCCGCGCGCCCGCCTACCCACGTGCCCACGAACCCACGAGCCCAGAAGCACCGCGAGCCCGCGCGCCCGCGAGCCCACGAGCCCCCCCAAACGTCACTTCACCGTCGCCAGCGCCTTCTCCGTCGCCCGCAGCAGCGCCTCGGAACCGACCGGCGCGCCGGTCGCGTTTCTCATCCACAGATCCGGCGTCACCGCCCCCATCTTCGCCATCCGCTCGAACTCGCCGCCGATGTTGTTCGCCTTCTCCATCTGCTCGTCGATCTGAAACGCGATCAGATGTCCGATCGGATAGTCCGGCAGGTACATCGACGAATCGACCATGTGCGCATAGATCCCGAGGAGCGTCACATCCTTCACGTGGAAAACGGGCGCGTAATAGCGGTTCCAGATGTCCTTCGCGATCTGCACCGTCGCCGCCCGCAACTCGGCGGGCGTTGCACTCGGATGCGCGTACATCCATTCCCACACCGCCATGTCGACGAGGGCAACGCCGGCGATCTCGTACGCTCCCCAGAAATCATTGAGCGTCTTGAGCGCGCTCGATTCCGCGCTCGGTTTCGCCAGTCCGAGCAGCTCGAGATCGTGGTTCTGAAAGACGAACGCCAGCGCTTCGGTAAACGCGGTGTTCGGCACTCCGTTCAGCGAGTAGTAGTCGATGTAGTTGAGCGAGAACGTCTGCTCGACGTTGTGCCCCATCTCATGGACCGCGATGTTGTAGCCCTTGTAGTCCATCCCATCGGCGCCGACGCGCGTGCGGAGATGCGGATGATCGTCGCGGCGTCCGGCGCCGAGCGCATGGCCCGAGCCGCGCGCCGGATCGACGACGATGTTGTTCGCAAGCATGTCCGCCCGCTCCGGCGAGAAGCCGAGCTCGCGGAAGAGACGCGGCATGTCCGCCTTGTACGCGGCCGCAACCGGATACTTCTTCTTCGTGATCTCGTCGAGTTGCGCGTCGGTGTACTGGCCGCGCGGACGGAAGCCGTTGTACCAGATGTCGAACGGCTCGAGCTTTCGCCCGAGGCGGGACTCGATGAGTTTCGCGACGCGAGGGACGAGCGGCGAGGCCAGCACCGATTCCAGCATCGCGCGCACGCGCGGCTCGGGAATCTGCCGATCCTCATTGAATCGCCGCTGGATCAGCGTCGGCGCCGTCGGCGAGTACTTGTCGATGAGCGTCGCTGCGCGGAAGGTCTTCAGGATCGTCGCGTAGCGGCTGTCCGCCTGATCGATCTTCGCTCCCGGCGTGAAGTGCTCCGGCGCATCGTTCACCGCGGCAGGCTTCACTTCGTTCGTCCACGGATTCCAATCGACGGCGGGATTGTCGACGACCTGATTCGGAATCGACTGATCGACGATCCGCTCCATCACGCGCACGATCGCGCGCTGCTTCGCGAGGCCGTTCTTCGGATCGCTGTAGCTGGCCTTGATCTCGTCGCGAAGATTCCAATGCTCGAGCAGACGCATCTTCGCCGGGAAGAGGCGCGTCCCCTTCGCATCGACGAGGTGGTGCATCCAGATGTTGTAGGTCGACACATACTGCGCGGCCTCGGAGCCGAGCTTCGCGGCCTCGAGATTCACATCGGCAGGAATGCGCTTGGAGAACGTCTCGGCGAGCTTCGTCTCGGCCCACTGCCGGCGCGTCCACTTGTCGCCTTCGGCGAGGCGCTGCTCGAGCGTGGTGAGAGGGAAATTCAGAAGGACCGTGAACGCGATCTTGTTCGCGAACAGGTCGTCGCTGATGTGCGCGCCGGGCGAATACTCGGCGAGTGTTTCGTCGAACGGATAGACGGGACCGAGATCGAGATCGGCCTGCCGGCGGAGATCGCGGCCGATCGCCACGTTGTAGCCGAAGATCGATTCGTAGACGAACTGCATGCGATCGAAGAGCGCATCGAGCGTCGCCTGATCGCCCGCGAAATTCGTCCGGACGAACTCCTCCATCGCCGCTGAATCGCCATCCGACGGCCTCCAGAAATCGGAGACCTGTTTGATGCCGCGCACGATGCGCGGCCGCTGCGCCTCGCCATACTTCGCAACGAGCTCCGTTTCGAGTCGGGACTGCGCGTTCATCGAAGCAGAGAAAAGCAGCGCGGAAGCGAGAAGCAGTGTCTGTTTCATGGCGGCGCGAGTGTATCAACGCTGCGCGCCCTGACGTCCAACCGCGACAGAACCGTTTCACGCGGGGCGCGGAGTCGCGGACTCGTGAGAACATCGGAACCGTGAAAACGCTTGACGCGCTGGAACGTGCGCGGCGCGAGCCATTCGCGGAAACGAAGCTGCTCGAGTTGCTGGCGGCGCTCGAGCGCGCGACGTTCCGCGATGCAGCGGAGCTCGCGCGATTTCACGACGCGCTGCTGTATCTGGCCGCCTATCCTCCTTCTGCCCGCGTGCTCAAACGTGCGGAATCGATGCTGAGACGCATGGGGCCGCGCGTTGCGTCGCTGGACGACCCGTGGCCGCTCTTCGATCCCGCGGTGTCGGGGATCGCCAGAACATCCGTGACGGTCGTCTTCTCCTACGACTTCGTCCGCTGGCTGCTCGACCGGCATCCCGGCGATGTGGACATCGACTGGGAGCAGCGATACGACAGCGAGCGGATGGCGGCGGTGATCCCGCTGCTGCTGCCGATGGTTGCCGAGGAGGCGAGGGTCGACGCGAACGTCGAGTATGCGCGGTGGCTGAAACCCCGCGGGGTGCAGTGGCTGGTTAGCCAGCTCGGCCGGCTGTCCAACGGTGCGGCGCTCTACGATTCGCTCGGCCTCTGGATCCGCTGGAACCTCCGGACACCCAGCACTCGGACGTTGATGCGCTTTCCGGCAAAGGAGATCTTCTACTCTGCCGCGCCGCCGCTGCCGAGGCGCGAAGTCTCCATCGCACGCGAGATGGAGGGAAAGTCGCTGCGGATCCGGAAGCTGTCGCGCCGCGAAGGCGAAGCGGCACTCGACATGGCCCGCGCCGCGCTCGCCATCCGCTACCGCGAGCTCTATGGTTTCACTTACGGCGATCCCGCTTCGGTGCTGGTGGCCGCCTGCGGGCGCGGCTTGCAGATCCTCCTCGCCGGAATCTCGAGCGACCGGCGGCTGCCGCTGCGCGCCGGCTTCGCTCCGCTGCTGATCCGCAACGGCGTCCCCATCGGCTACGGCGACGCCTTCGGCCTCTGCGAGAGGATGGAAGTGAGCCTGAACATCTTCTACGCGTTTCGCGATGGCGAATCGGCGTTCTGCTTCGCGCAGATGCTCAAGCTCTACCGGCAGCTCTTCGGCACTCGGGTGTTCTCGATCGATCCCTATCAGATCGGCAAGGAGAACGAGGAAGCGATCGAGTCGGGCGCGTTCTGGTTCTACCGCAAGCTGGGATTCCGCTGCGCCGATCCCGCGATCGAGAAACTGGCACAGCGTGAGGAAGCCAGACTCGAGGTGCAGCCGCTGGTTAGAACTTCCCCGCGCACGCTTCGCCGCCTCGCCCAGGGGCCGATGGTGTACGGCCCGAAGGACTGGGACCGCTTCAGAATCGGCAGACTGGCGCGGGCGATCGGCAGCGAAGAGCTCCGCGCGCTCGCCGCGATGCGGCGCAGCACGGAACAGGAGTATCTCGCCTCCACAGCCGCCAGCGCGCATCTGCGCCGCCGGCTGATCCGCCTCGGATCGTCTTCGCTATGATCCGCAGCTCATGAGCAACCTGAGAGTCATCGAGGCCAAGGCCTTCGTGCCGGCCAAAGACTTCGAACTGTCGAAGCGTTTCTACGAGGATCTCGGTTTCAAGAAAGCGTCCGACGGCGGCGGCGTCGCCTACTTCCATCACGGCGAGGCGAGCTTCCTCCTGCAGGATTTCTACGTCGAAGCGCTGGCCAGGAACTTCATGATGCATCTGCTCGTGGAAGACGTCGATGCCTGGTGGCAGCACATTCGCGATGCGGACCTCGCCGGCAAATACGGCGTCCGCGTGACCGAGATTCAGCAGCAGCCATGGCGCATGCGCGACTTCGCGCTGATCGATCCCTCCGGAGTGCTGTGGCGCATCGCTCAAAACACCGGCTGAACGCGACGGACACGAACGATCGCTTGTGACGAAGAGGCCAGCGCACGGCTCTCTGCGGACGTAGATTGTTGCGGCAGAGAGGTGTGTGATGGCCCTTCGAGCGTCGTTTCTGCTCCCTCTTCTCGTTCTCTATTCCTTCGCCGCGCAATCGGGTGTGCTGGCCTGGAGCAGCGGCGGACCGTACACGGGGCAGGTCACGGCCATTCGGTTCGACACGAAGAATCCGGACCTCGTATGGGCGGGCACGCAGGCTCAAGGCATCTTCCGCAGCAGCGACGCCGGGCTGACGTGGACGGCGATGAACAAAGGCCTGCTGAAAGTTCCGATCGCGGCGATCGAGATCGATCCGGCGAACTCCGACACGCTATGGGCCGGCACGACGATCGGCACGATCTACAAGAGCACCGACGGCGGCGCGAACTGGACACAGTCGACGTCGGGACTCTTCGCCGGCGGTGCGCGCATCACAGCATTGGCGATCGATCCGCAGAACCCGTCGACTCTGTTCGTTTCGACGACGAGCGACGCGGTCTACCCATCGCTCGGCGTGCAGAAATCGACGAACGGCGGCAGCTCATGGTTCGACGCCAGCGCCGGCCTCGGCACGAAGAACGTCTACTGCCTCGGCATCGATCGTCAGAATCCGTCGATCGTCTACGCGGGCGGCATCTGGGACAACTCCGACCATCCCCTCTTCAAGTCGGCGAATGGCGGGTCGAGCTGGGTTCCGATCTCGACAGGATTGTCCGTGCTCAGCGTCGACGCGATCGGTGTCGATCCACTCGTCAGCGGCACGCTCTTCATCGCGCAGGCCTCGGGCATCAGAAAGTCGGCGAATGGCGGCACGTCGTGGGGCAGCGGCGGAAGCGGCCTGCCGTTCTCGCCCGGCGCGAAAGCGCTCGTGTACGAGCGCAACAGCTCGTCGAACATCTGGCTCGCCGGCACGAGTGACATCTACCGCTCGACGAACGGCGGCACGTCGTGGACCGCGGCAAAGATCGGCAACACGCGCGTGAACGCGCTCGACGTCAATGCCAACGGAACGGTCATCGCAGGAACCGCGACTCTCGGCATGTATCGCAGAACGGCAGGCGACTCGAGCTGGACGGAAGCGAACGCCGGCTTCCTCGCATCGCGCATCTACACGATCGCCGCCGACCCGGTGAGCGCGGGCGTGTTGTACGCGGGAAGCGAACAGACGGGCGTGTTCAAGAGCACGGACCATGGACGCAACTGGCAGCGGCTGGGAACGGAGTTCCTTCTCAGCTCCGTGTACGCGATCGCGATCGACCCGAAGAAGCCGTCGACGCTGTATGCGGGAACCTACGGAGGAGGAGCCTTCTACAAATCGACGGACAGCGGCGCCACGTGGAAGCCGCTCGCGTTTCTCAATCGCGTCAATGCGATCGCGATCGATCCCGCGGTCACCGACACGATCTACGCGGGCACGGAGCTCTTCGGCGTCAGCAAGAGCACGAATGGCGGCACGAACTTCACGACGATGTCGGCGGGACTTCCGTCGCAGAGCTTCATCCTCGCCGTCGCCGTCGATCCGGTCAGTACGATGACCGTGTACGCCGCAGTCCGCAGCCAGGGTCTCTACAAGAGCACGGACGGCGCTGCGAGCTGGACGAAGAAGAGTACGGGGCTAACCGGCGGCGACATCACGGCGATCCTGCCGGTGCGCGAGGGTCTGCTGCTCGCGGCGACGGCGTCCGGCGGAGTCTTCAGGAGCACCAACGGCGGCGATGCCTGGAGCGAGTCGAACAATGGAATGACGACGAAGTCCGTTCAGTCGCTCGCACTCGATGCGGCCGGCTCGAACCGGCTTTACGCGGGCACGGTGGCGGGCGGCGTCTTTCAATCGTCCGACGACGGCGCGACCTGGACGCTCCTCGGCAGCGGCGCGCCGGCGACTTCGCTCGCATCGCTGGCCGTGGAGCCCGGCGGCAGCGCAATCCACGCCGGAGCGAACGGCGGCGTCTGGTCGTATCAGTTCAAGGCATTCGATCCGATTCTCACCCTCACCTACCCCACCGCCGGTGCGCAGCTCGGGAATCCCCTGGTCATTGCCACGAGCCTCGCCGAGTTCACACTCGATTGCGCGACGAGCGGGAGCTCAGGCCAGGGACGCGGTCACATCAGGATCGAGGTCGATGGGACCTTCGATTCGAACGTCTGTGCCGCGGCGGCGAAAGTGTCGAAGACGTATGCGCCCGGTTCGCATCGCCTCACTGTCTCCCTGCGAAATCCCGATGACAGCGCGCTGACGCCGCCGGTCGAGAAATCGGTGAACATCACCGTGATCGCGGTGCCGCCGCCGGCAAGGAGGCGGCCCGGCGCGTAACGAATCGCTCAGTCTTTCTTTTCCCGGCGTCCCTTCATGATCTTCACGAACGAGCGGCTGCGCAGTTCGTCGAGTGTCAGGCCGGTGGCCAGCGCTTCCTCTTCGGTGATCGCGCCGCAGTTCAGCGCGCGGAGGAAGTAGTTCAGGAGGCCCTGACCGGTCGCTGCATCATCGAAGACGTCGCCGACGAGCGTCGCCTGGCCGGCCTTCTCGATGAAGTTGCGCAGGCGCTCGGTCGCGGCCGCGGCGCCCTCGAGGAAGAACGAGTAGACCGCGGCGTAACGCGTCGGAAGCTGCGCCGGATTCAGATCCCAGCCCTGGTAGTAGGCGTTGATCAGCGAATGGCGGATGTGATCGACGTGCAGCCGCCACGCGCGATGAACGACGCTGCGGTTGTCGGCGATCTGCTCCGCCGTCAGGTTCGCTCCGCGATGCGGCGCGATCGGCATGATGTTCGTCGCGCCGTCCGACAGCCAGAGCCCTGTTCCCGCGTAGGCGACCTGCATCATCTGCCGCGCGAAATCACACGACGGATGATCCATCCGCTGATGGGCCGCGGTGATGTTGCAGCTCGCGGTGTAGTCGTAGGTCCCGAAATGCGCCGCGACTGCCTTGCCGCGCGCGGCGGCGAGAAACAGCGGCAGATTCGACACGCCGTTCTCGCTGAGAATCGACTGCGTCGTCTCGATCATGAACTCGAGCTTGAGCGATCCCGGCGCGAGCCCCAGCCGCGGCTCCATCACGTCGTAGAGATCGGCGAGCATCGTCACCTGCTCGGGCAGCTGAATCTTCGGCAGCGTCACGACGAACCATGGCGGAAGCTGTCCCGCCTTTTCGAGCAGCGTCGTCAGGAAGATGTCGAGCGTCCGCACCGAGCGCTTCATCAGCTCCTGCGTGAAAGGCTTGATGCGGATGCCGATGAACGGCGGCAGCGTCCTGTTCGCCATTCCCGCCGCCACTTCCGCGGCCGCGGCGGCTGCATGTCCGTCTTCTTCATCGTCGGGACGATTGCCGTAGCCGTCTTCGAAGTCGATGCGGAAATCTTCGACCGGCTCGCGCTTCAGCTTCTCGATCACGCGCGAGTAGATGCGGTCCGCAAGCGCGCCGTCGATGCCGATCGCATGCGCGAGCGTCGGCCCATCCGGCGCGAACTCGTCGAGCGATCGCAGCGCGAGCGCGCCGAGCTTCACCGTCGTGTCGGATTTGAAGAGTTGCGCCCCGCCGTACACGGTGTGGACAGGCTGCCGCGCCGGCGAATCGCCGGGAAAGCGGCGCATGAACGGGATGAGCGCTTTCTCCAGCGGAGCTGAAGCAACGGCAATTTCATTCTGCGTGAGTGTCGTCCTGGTCATCGTTTGAAAATCCCTGTTCAGTGTTCCCGAATCAACTTCGCCACGACCCAGCCCACCAGCACCAGCGCGCAGAGAATCTGCCAGTTGTACTGATTGCCGTAGAGCGCGATCGGAAAGTGATTGCTGATCATGATCAGCACCACGGGAAGCACGATGAATGTGTTGTGTTTCGAGCGGTTCTTTGCGCGATCGGCGAGCGTCATATCCGCCGGCTGTCCGGCCTTCGTCGCCGCGATGAGCTGGCGCTGCGCCGGGAGAATGCGCATCCAGACATTCGCCGCCATGAATGTGCCGAGCATCGCGCCCGTCTGCATGAACGCCGCACGGCCGTCGAAGATGCGGGCGTTGAGATAGATCACGCCGGCGAGCAGCAGATACGAGATCACGAGTCCCGCGATCTCATTCCTGGCCAGCGGCGAGATCCACATCAGGTCGTAGAGCAGCCAGCCGCCGATGATCATCGCCACGCTGATCGCCACCTGCTTCGACGTCGGCATCAACCCGCCCGTGTAGTAGACGAGCACGAGGAGACAGATTCCGCTGAGCCACGTCAGCGCCGCCTCCCAGCGAAACCAGTGCAGAGTCTGATCGCGCAGCTCCGGCACCTTCTGCTTGTCGACGATATAGAAGCCGCCGCTGTGCACCATCCACACATTCTTCTCGCCGCTGTGAAAGCGGCGGTCGAGCCATGTGAAGAAAAACGTCTGGCCCACCCACATGATCGCGGCGAACACATGGAACCAGCGGAGGCCGAGGTTCAGCCATTCACGGATGAGGTAGCTCATGAGTGGGGGAAAGATACCAGACCAGACAGCAGGCAACAGGCAGGCAACCGGCCTCCGCGCGAAATCGCCACCACTCGTAATTCGTTTACCTGATCTCCCATGAAAACGAAAACGATTGCGCTCGCTCTCGCTACGCTTCTGCTCGTTCCGGCTGCGTTCGCCGGCGAGTCGCGCCCGCTTTCGGCCTTCGGCTTTCCGCTGCCGGTGCCGCAGTACCTCTCGCAGATCATCAGCGAAGCGGCGGCGAAGTATCGCCTCGATCCGAACCTCATCGCCGCGATGGCCTTTCGTGAATCGCGCTTCGACTCGAATGCCGTGTCATCGCGCGGCGCACAGGGCGTGATGCAGTTGATGCCGAAGACTGCGCGCGCCCTCGGAGTCAGCGACGCATTCGACGCACGCCAGAACGTCTTCGGCGCGACGAAGTACCTCCGCACGCTCTTCGATCGCTTTCACGGCGACGTCGATCTGACGCTCGCCGCATACAACGCAGGCCCCGAGCTCGTCGCCAAAGCCGGCCCGAATGCGACAGCCGAGGCGGTGGCGTACGTGGCGGCGATCAAGGGATACCTTTCGGACAGCAGGCAGCGGGCAGACATCCGGTAGGCGTGTCTCCGCGCCCCGGCGTTAAGATGAGCCATGTCCGATCTTCGCTATCCGATTGGCCCGTTCATCGTGCGCGAGGTGCTCACACCGGCAGAGCGTGCGGCCGAGCTCGCGCACATAGCCGCGACGCCGCGGAACATGCGCGCCGCCGTCGCCGGCCTCACCGACCAGCAGCTCGACACTCCCTATCGCGAGGGAGGATGGACGCTGCGCCAGGTCGTTCACCACGTTCCCGACTCGCATCTCAATGCGTATTGCCGTCTGAAGATCGCGCTCACCGAAGAGGGAACGCCGGCGATCCGCCCCTATGACGAGAACGCGTGGGCCGGGCTCGCCGATGCGAAGCAGCCGATCGACGTCTCGCTCACGCTCCTCGAAGCCATCCACGAGCGCTGGATGACGATCTGGAATGCGATGAAGGACGAAGACTTCTCGAGAACGTTCCTCCATCCCGAAAGCGGCAGGCATTCCGTCGACTGGCTGGTCGCTCTCTACTCGTGGCACGGCAGGCATCACACGGGCCACATCACTTCGACGCGAGAACGGATGGGCTGGTGAAGAAAAAGGGGTCGGGGGACGAGCTGGTCGTCTTCCTCACCGCGATCGACAACCAGGTGGTGGACGCGCTCGCCGACCGTTTCAGTGTCGTCGTCGCGCCGAGCGATCCACCCTCTGCCGTCATCGACCACTGCGGATTTCGCCGCGCGCACCTCGTCGCCTCGGGCCAGGCGGCCGCGCTGGCCCTCGATCTCTTTCAACGCCGTTCCGATCTCGTGCAATCGCTGGCGCTCTCGGACTTCGAGCCGGAAGATCATGCAGAGTTCCGCGCGCTCTTCGAGCTCATCGACGTGCCGCTGCTGCTGATCAACCCGAACGCGTTCTTCCAGGCGATGCACGCCGCGGTCGCGACCTCGCAACTGGTCAGCATCGATGCCGATCCTCGCCTGTACGCACAGGCGCTCTGGTCGCATCTGCTCCGCGCGCGGGCGAGCGAGACGCAGCGCACGGTCGTCGCGAAGCCGAAGCCGATCTTCGTCGACGCCTCCACGCCCGCTCACGCAATGCTCACGATCCTCGGCCATCGCCGCGCGCGCTGCTTCGTGTCGGCAACCGCGCCCGCGGATCCGGTGGGCCACGCCGTCCTCGTGCCGCATGATCAAACGGCGATCGCGATGGCCCAGGGTCACTGGCTGATCTCCGGCCGTCCACAGGCGGCGATCACCGAGTCGCAGCCGATCGTCGGCAACATCCCGGTCGTGCTGCTCTCGCAGACCAAGCCGGCGGCCGATCCTCAACCGCAGGCGCTGGAATCGATCATCGACAACGCTCTGGCACAGCGCCTTCCCGTTCGCGTCGCACTTCCCTCATCGGATGAAACGATTCCGCCGCTTCAGGTCCGGTTCGGAAACGTGCCGCGCCTGCAGCCGCCCGCTCCGGTCGAACCGTCGCGCGATGCGATCGATCGCGCGGCGCGCATGCTCGCCGCCGCCCAGCGGCCGCTGATCGTGACGGGAGAGCTCGGCCGCTATCGCGGAGGTCCCGAAGCGCTGGTGCAACTGGCGCAGAGACATGGAATTGCTGTGGTCGAGCACGACCGGCGCTCTTTCTTCAATTTTCCGACTAACCATCCGCTGCACCTCGGCTTCAAATCCTCGCCGTTCGTGAAGCATGCCGATGTCGTTCTCGTCGTCGAGTGCGAGGAGCCGTGGGATGCGGAGTACACGAATCTCTCGCACGATCCGCTGATCATCGATGCGGGAATCTCGCCGAAACCGGCGGACGTCACGCTGGCCGGCGATCCCGCGCTCGCACTGCGCCGCCTGACGGCGAGCATGGACAAGGCGCGGGCCGAACGCGAGAAGGTCGCGGCGCGCGCTGCGGCCTACGCGTCGGAGCATCGCCGCGTGCTGCAGCAGGCGCAGAGCCGCGCGATCGCCGAAGCGGCAAGGCCGTTCGTGACGCAGCAGTTTCTGTCGTATTGCATCGGCGAGGCGATCGATGACCGCGTCACGATCTGGAACGACTCGGACCTCGATCCGCAGCTCATCGCGCGGCGGCTCCCCGACTCGTGGTTCGCCTCTTCCGCCGCCGGCTGGGTGTTCGGCGCCGCGATCGGCGCGAACCTCGCGAATCGCGATCAGACGATGGTCGTCGTCATGAGCGATGAGAGCTATCTCGCCAGCGAGCCGCTGGCCGCGCACACCGTGGCCAACGCGAAGAAACTGCCGGTCGTCGTGATCGTCTTCAACCAGGCGACGACCGTCAAATGCGACGCCGTCGCGGAGTCGTGCGGCGCGAAGGGGATGTACATCGAAGAGCCGCGCGATCTGCTGGCGGGCATCCGCAGAGCCATCGAGTTCGCCCGGATGGAGAAGCGCCAGGTGCTGGTGAATGTCGCGATCGGCTGACACTCACGCACACTCATGCTTCGCCTGCTGAACCTCCGACGCAAGTTGCGCGATCGTCACGGGCTTCACGAGATAGGCATCGACTCCGTACCTGAGACGCGCTTCGTTTTCGTAGCGGAGATTCTTGTAGACCGCGGTGATGATGGCGATGCGCGGCCTGTAATCCTTGTCGAAGTGGCGGATGAAGCGCGCGACCTCGAAGCCGTGCATCTCCGGCAGCAGGCCGTCGAGCAGGATCAGGTCGGGATGGAGCTGGCCGGCGAGGCGGATCGCCTCCGATGCCTTCGTCGCCACGATCGGCTCGATCCCCAGTTCGCGAAGAGAGCCGATGAGGATCTCGCGCACCTTCGGAGAATCATCCGCGACAAGCACGCTCGGTCGCTCTGAAGCCGGGATGTTGTTGACGCTCCTGATGGGATCGTCCTGCGTCAGCGTAGCGTTCATGGTTCGCCTCCTCGCTCGATACTGTCGCGTACGCTGTACTGAAAAGGGAGTACCAGCAGGGAAGAGTGAGTTGTGTCAACGACTTACGCGTTTTTCGGACGACCCGGCGCCGTTGGAAAGCAAACAGGCGTCTGAAACCTGAACGCAAATGCCTGAGCTTGCCGGGCAGGAGGCAACGGAAGGCCGGCATCCATTCTTCATTCTGAATTCTGTGATTCTGAATTCTGAATTCTGCTTTTCGTCGCCCCTCAAGCGAGAGTCAAAAGCGAAATTCAGAATTCAGAATTCAGAATTCAGAATGAAAAATTGAAGGCCGGAAGTTGCGCAGTTCTTCGTTCAGTGACGGTACCGGCCCACCAGCTCTCCCCTGCCGAGTACGTGTCCCTCCAGGGCGCGCATCAGCGCATCGCGGTCGCTGCCGGCGGGCAGGCTCAACGTCGTGTCGAGCGCGAGGACCTTGTAGTGATAGTGATGCTCGCCGGCGGGCGGGCAGGGCGGCGTGTAGCCCGTGCTGCCGGCGCTGTTCCTTCCTTCGACGCCGCCGGTCAGCGCCGTGCTCGACGGCGGAATGTTCCAGACGATCCAATGCGTGAACGTCCCTCCCGGCGCGTCGGGATCATCGACGATCAGCACCAGCGACTTCGCCGCGGGCGTCACGCCGCTGACCGCGAGCGGCGGCTTCGCTCCGCCACCCTTGCATCCGTACTGCGCAGGGATGTCATCGCGATCCCTGAATGCTGAGCTCGTGATCGTGAGGTGATGCTTCGTGCAGCCGGCGAGCAGCAGAACGGCGAGCATTACAATCGCCGCGTGGCGACATTTTTCGAAACGCTCAACGAGTTGATGGCCGCCGAGACTCCGCTCGTCACGGTGACGGTGGTCGATACGATGGGAAGCGCGCCGCAGGATCGCGGTGCGAAGATGATCGTCACCGCGGAAGGTCTGCGTCACGGCACCGTCGGCGGCGGAAAGATCGAGACGAAGGCGATCGCCGAAGCGCAGAAGATGCTTCGCGGCGAACTGCAGGACACCACGCATTTCGTTCAATGGAACCTCAACAAAGACGTCGGCATGACCTGCGGCGGAATCGTAAAGCTCTACTTCGAGGCCCACAACGCCCGCCGCTGGCACATCGTAATTTTCGGCGCCGGCCATGTGTCGCAGGCGCTCACGACGCTACTCGTGCATTTCGACTGCCAGATCAAAGTGATTGATCCCCGCGCCGAGTGGCTCGAGCGTCTGCCGAAGTCGCCGAAGCTGACACCCGTGCAGACCTCCGACATGCCTTCCGAGGTCGCGGCCATTCCCGAAGGCGCGTTCGTCGCGCTGATGACGATGGGCCACACGACCGACAAGCCCATCCTCCTCGAGATCCTCCGCACCCGCCGTTTTCCCTACCTCGGCGTCATCGGCAGCAAGTCGAAGGCCGCGATTCTCCGCCGTGATGTCGCGGAGGTGGGCTTGCCCGAGGAGGCGCAACATGCGTTCTTCTGCCCGATCGGACTGGAGATCGGGAGCAGCAATCCGTACGAGATCGCCGTGAGCGTCATCGCGCAGATGATCGCAGCGAGGGATGCCGCGCGTCAGGAGAGCGCCTGACGCCGGCGCGTCTTCTCGTCCTCGCGTTTCGGCATCGAATTCGAAACGGTTCTCGCCCTGGCAGCCGATGAGCAACCCTATCCTCGTGGTCGAGGATGACGAGGTCGTGCGCCGACTCGTCGTCGAGCATCTCGCGCAGCGGGCGGGCATCCGCGCCGACACGGCGCGCGACGGCGTCGAAGCACTGCATCAGCTCGCCAGTCATCGCTACGCCGTGATCGTGCTCGACATCGTGATGCCGAAGATGACCGGCATCGATTTCCTTCACTCGCTGCGCGCCATGATCGACGATCCGTCGTTGCCCGCACCTCTCCGGCAGCCCGCCGTGGTCGTGGTCACGGCTACTCCGGCGGAGGACCTTCCTAACGAAGCGCTGCACCACTACGGCGGGCTCGTGCGCGGCATCCTCCGCAAACCCGTCGATCTGGAAGCCCTGTTGAAAACGGTGGAGGAGCTGGTGCGGTAACGCCTGTCGCATCCCTCCCCTGATACGATCCCCTCCGAATGGCACAAGCAACTCCTCCGCGATCGCGTTACGTCACGATCCATGGGCACTTCTATCAGCCGCCGCGCGAGAATCCGTGGCTGGAGGCGATCGAGACGCAGGACAGCGCCGCCCCCTACCACGACTGGAACGAGCGCATCACCGCCGAGTGCTACGGACCCAACGCATCCTCGCGCATTCTCGACGCGAAGGACCGCATCCTGGAGATCGTCAACAACTACTCCTCGATCAGCTTCAACTTCGGGCCGACGCTGTTGTCGTGGATGCAGACCGCGGCGCCGGAAACGTATCGCGCGATTCTGGAGGCCGATCGCACCAGCCGCTCGGCGATCGCACAGGCGTACAACCACATCATTCTTCCGCTCGCCAACGAGCGCGATCAGCGCACGCAGGTCCGCTGGGGCATCGCCGATTTCGAATGGCGCTTCGGCCGCAGACCGGAAGGGATGTGGCTCCCCGAAACGGCCGTCGACATTCCTTCGCTCGAGGCGCTGGCGGCGGAAGGAATCCGCTTCACGATTCTCGAGCCGCACCAGGCGCTGCGCTACCGCGCCGTCGGCGACAGCGGCTGGACGGAGGCCAACGGCGGGCTCGATCCGACGCGGCCCTACGTCTGCAACCTCCCGTCGGGAAAGAGCATCGCGATCTTCTTCTACGACGGGCCGATCTCGCGCGCCGTCGCCTTCGAGCGCCTGCTCGCCCGCGGCGAGTACTTCGCACACCGGCTGACAGGCGCGTTCAACGCGGCCCGCAAAGAACCGCAACTCGTCAACATCGCGACCGATGGGGAGACATACGGGCACCATCATCGTTTCGGCGAGATGGCACTCGCGTATGCACTGCACTACATCGAGGAAAAGGATCTCGCGACGATCACGAATTACCGCGCCTACCTCGAGGAGCATCCGCCCGAGTACGAAGTGGAGATCGCCGAGCGCACCGCATGGAGCTGCGCGCATGGCGTCGAGCGCTGGCGCAGCGACTGCGGCTGCAGCACGGGAGGCGGCGCAGGATGGAACCAGAAGTGGCGCGCCCCTCTGCGCGATTCACTCGACTGGCTGCGCGATCATGCCGCCGATCTCTTCGAGCGCGAAGGGCGCCTCGTGCTCCACGATCCCTGGCGCGCGCGCGACGCCTACATCTCCGTCGTGCTCGATCGCTCCGATTCCGTGCTGCACGAATTTCTGCGGCACCATGCGCTCGACGGCGTCGAGATCTCGCGCGTGCTGGCGCTGCTCGAAATGCAGCGCAATGCGATGCTGATGTTCACGAGCTGCGGCTGGTTCTTCAATGACATCTCCGGCATCGAGACCGTCCAGGTGCTCAACTACGCCGCGCGCGTCATTCAGCTCCATCAGCGAGTCACCGGCACCGATCTCGAGCCGCAGTTCCTCGAGCTCCTCGCGCCGGCCCAGAGCAACCTGCGCGACAAAGGGACGGCGCGCGACATCTACATCAATGAAGTGGTCCCGACGCGGCTCGATCTGTCGCGCGTCGCCGCCCACTACGCGGTCGCTTCCCTCTTCGACAACTTTGCGCCGTCGGAGACGATCTACTGCTATCGCGTTACGCAGACCGACTACGACACCGACCGCGCCGGCCGCGCGCGGATGGCGGTCGGCTCGATCAACGTCGAATCGCTGATCACGCGCGAATCCGCTGCCTTCGACTTCGCCGTCCTCCACCTCGGCGAGACGGAGCTGACCGGCGGCGTGCGCCGCGCCGGAGGAGACTACGACGCGATCAAGCGCGAGCTGATGCAGACGATGGAGCCGGGCGGCATTCCCGGCGTCATCCGCCTGCTCGACCAGTATCTCGGCGCGACGACGCTGTCGATCCGCTCCCTCTTCCGCGACGAACAGCGGCGCATTCTCAACGTCATCTGCAACTCGACGCTGGAGGAGGCGGAGTCCGCGTTCCGGCAACTGCACGATCGTTACGATCCGCTGATGCGCTTTCACACGCGGCTCGGCATTCCGCTGCCGAAGGTGCTGCAGACCGCGGCGGAATTCGACGTGAATCTGCAGATGCGCCGGCTGCTCGACGAAGATCCGCTGCCGGTGAACGCCATCGAGTCGCGGCTGCGCGAGGCGCAGGAGGAGCGCGTCAGCATCGACGAGACGACGAGGCTCGCACTCACGCGCGGCATCGAGCGCGCGGCATCGCGCCTGCGCGCGGAGCCGGCCAGCCTCGAGAACCTGACCGAATATCACGACATCGTCACGCTGGTCCGCGAGATGCAGATCGAGCTGGATCTGCGGAAACCGCAGAACGTCTACTACGCGATCAAGCTCGAGGTGCGGCCGAAGATGAAGGACAACGAACGCTGGATGCAGATGTTCGATGCGCTGGGAGAAAAGCTCTCGATCAGCCCGAAGGCGGGGGCGGCCGCGTAATGGCCCACACTTCCCAGGCCGATGTGAGCGAGGAGCGCAACGCGGGAGTCCTGCTGCATCCGACGTCGCTGCCCGGTCCGTTCGGCATCGGCGATCTCGGCGACGAAGCCTTCGCATTTCTCGACTGGGCGGCTAACGCAAGGATGCACCTCTGGCAGGTGCTGCCGCTGAATCCCCCCGGCTATGGCAACTCGCCGTACGGCTGCCACTCGTCGTTCGCCGGCAATCCGCTGCTGATCTCTCCCCAGCAACTCCTCGAGCGCGGGCTGCTCCCGAAGCTCGAGCGCGTGCCGAAATTCGCAACCGGCGACGTCGACTTCGACCGCGTGCGCCGCTGGAAGAACGAGCTGCTGCAGACGTCGTGGAAACACTTCCAGCAGCACGCGTCGCAGGAACAGCGCGACGACTACGCGCAGTTCACGGCGGACGAGAAGTCGTGGCTCGAGGACTGGGCGCTCTATGCGGCACTGAAGGAACAGAGCGGCGGCGCCGCCTGGTGGGACTGGGATCGCGCCATCTCCCGCCGCGAAGAGAGCGCGCTCCACGAGGTGCGCCAGTCGCTCGCGGAATCGATCGACTTCCATGAATACGTGCAGTGGCTCTTCGACCGGCAGTGGCGCGCCGTGCGCGAAGCCGCGCATGCGCGCGAGATCCGCATCGTCGGCGATGTGCCGATCTACGTCGCCGGCGACAGCGCAGACGTCTGGTCGCATCCCGATCTCTTCCAGCTCGATGACAGCGGGCATCCGTCCGTCGTCGCCGGCGTGCCGCCCGATTACTTCAGCAAGACCGGGCAGCGCTGGGGCAATCCGCTCTATCGATGGGATGTGATGCACGAGCGCGGCTTCGACTGGTGGATCGCGCGCGTCAAGCGCAATCTCGAGCATGCCGACATCATCCGCCTCGATCACTTCCGCGGCTTCGCGGCGTATTGGGAGATTCCGGCGTCGGAACCGACTGCGATCAATGGGCAGTGGAAACCGGGACCGGGCCTCGCGCTGTTCGAGGCGATCCGCGACGCGCTCGGAGGCACGCTTCCCCTCGTCGCCGAAGATCTCGGCTTCATCACGAAGGACGTGCACGAGCTGCGGCGCGGCGCGGGGCTGCCGGGGATGAAGATTCTCCAGTTCGGCTTCTCGCAGCTCGACAGCCCGCATCTGCCGCATCGGTATGAAGCGAAGACGATCGTCTACACCGGCACGCACGACAACGACACGGCGCGCGGCTGGTTCGAGTCCGCAACGCGCGACGAGCAGGAGCTCGCCGCTGCCTACCTCGGCCCCGAGTGCGAGAACATCTCCTGGGCGTTGATTCGCGCGGCGTATGCGTCGGTCGCCTGCACCGCCATCGTCCCCGTGCAGGACATCCTCAACCTCGGCAGCGAGGCGAGGATGAACCGGCCGGGCGATCCGAAGCACAACTGGACCTGGCGTCTGCAGAGCGGCGCGCTGACCGGCGAGCATGCCGCCCGCCTGCGGAGACTCGCAGAGATCACAGGCCGCGCCTGATGCCGACCATCTTCTCCCATCCAGCCGTTGCACTCGGCACGAAGCCGTGGTTCCGCGAAGCGGTCACGACGCCGGTGCTCATCGCAGGCATCTTCGGGTCGATGCTGCCCGACGCCGACGTGGCGGGACTGGGGAGCGGAGTGCCGTATCGAAGCATGTACGGTCATCGCGGCTTCACACACTCGATTCTTTTCGCGGCGCTGGCCTCGATCGTCCTGCTTGCGCTGACGCGTGCGCCGAAAAAACCCGCGGCCTTCGGCTACATCTTCGCCAGCACGATGTCGCATGGAGTGCTCGACGCATTCACGAATGGCGGAAGAGGGATCGGATTTCTCGCACCATTCTCGAATCACAGATTCTTCGCGCCGTGGCGGCCGATTCAGGTCTCGCCCATCGGCACGACGCAGCGGCTGATGCCTGTGCTCCTGAGCGAGCTGAAGTGGGTGTGGCTGCCGATGGTGATCGTGTTCGCCGCCGGCTGGGTAAATAATCGCCGTGCACATGGCCACTGACGTCGAACTGCAATTCACTTCCTACGACCAGCACGGCGGCGAGAAGAATCTGTCGCTGATCGCGGGTCTTCTCGAACAGACGCCGATCGCAGCGTCGCTGCGGCGTGTGGAGATCACGATCTGGTTCACGACGCGGCGGCCGCCGCGCAAGTCTCTCGAATCCGTGTACGACGATTTCAATCTCCGCATCGCGCAGCTTCCGAAAGTGAAATTTCATCGCAAGAAGGCGACGCTCTCGATCGACTACGCGTCATCCCTCGGCCCGATCGAAGAGGTGCTGCCGCGTCAGAAAACCGATTACGCGTTCTTTGCGGCGGCGCTGGAGGAGATGCAGGACGTCTTCTCCAATCTCGAGCCGGCGCAGCTCGCGCAATGGGCGAATGCCGCGCGCCTCGCCGCGCCGGCCTCCCAGGACGAGCTCGAGTCGTTCGCGAAGTCGGAAGAGGAGCGGAAGTCTCACCGGCACGCCGCGAAGTCGCCGTGGGACCTCCTCGGCATCGACTGGGAGGATTTTCATCCTGACGCGCGGCGCATCCTCGACGATCCCTTTTTCTGGGAGACCGCAAACGATTTCTCGCCGAATGGCAACGACACAGGGGCGGATCTGTTGCACGAAGCCCGCAGAGATCCTCGCGCGCACAGGGATCCGATCCGCTTTCTCGCCGGTCTGCTCCGGCGCTGGGGAGTGGCCTCGATGATCGCAGCGGCACTCGCGAAGCAGCAGCGCGAATGGGACGACAAGGACCAGACGGCGATCACGACGCACGACGAGGCGGCGATCGCGCTGCCGTTCGCATTGATCAAGCACTACGGCAGCGCGCCACGCGCGACGATCGAGCTCGCGCAGAAAGCCATCGAGCGCCAGAAGAGCTGGCCCAGCGCGGAGAAGATCGTCAGGAAGCTGCGCGAGCTGCCGAGCTAGTGCTCTGTCCTCGAATTCGGCGCAATACCGTTGCGGTTCTGACGGGCCGAACGCGCGAAGCCCCGACGCAGGCGATGCGGGACATCGTCGAGGAGGGGCGACAAAGCGAGCGGC